>OMLO01000803.1_pt1 | contig 22393 bp, 21 predicted proteins | sample 1674811 | NCBI WGS metagenome assembly OMLO01 (sample SAMN06265003, study PRJEB25207) | coral metagenome | isolation source: Coral host | place: Mexico:La Bocana,Puerto Morelos, Mexico | collected 2008-11-13 | reverse complement strand
TGACTTGAGAGGCATTATGTGCAGCATAGGATGCAGCCCTTACAGCCAGTGTCCATTAAGCGAGTTATATCCCTTTTCCGAATAGCTATATCGACAGGCCATTAAAATTATTTTTAATTTACTTATCTTTGTCTTGCATTAGTTCTACCTTTAATGTTAAAATAATGCACGTCTAACATACTCTCCTTCGGGAAGCTCAGCTGCTCGAGCAGAAGTCACGCACGCGGGGTTGTGGAGTATTGCGTGACTCCGATCCGAACGGCTGCGAAAAAGACTATATACCTCTAGCAATGCTACACTATAGCTATGCCTTACTTTGTTTCAATGATCTGACTGGCGATGTCTGCATTGGGATGTTGACCGAACGCCTCTGGATGATCCACATTAGGAAGCATGCTGATATATTCCTGCAATTACAAATTGCTTCAACTGTTAAAACGGTTTTTACAACGACTATGGAACGTTATCGTGTGCTGATTGATTTTGCAGTTACCATTAGAGCAAATACGCGCGCTGATTGGTTTAAAACCGTGTTTCTATAACTCGATAGAAACACAGAACTAGCACGACCTGTTGAGGTAATGATGGCGCGAGCAAAAAGAATTTACATTTTGTTGATAGAAGTAAACAAGCTAATTTTCTTGTTTGCGTCGCGGTATTTTCTAAAAGAAAACATGTTCTCCGCGTTTCTATCGGGTTATAGAAGCACTCGTGAAAGTTTGGGAGAACTCAAAAAAAGCTCTGGAAACACTCGCCTGTGGCTCGTGTTCCCACAACATTTCACGTTCTCCCAAACTTTCAGTCGTGTTTCTATTCAACAATTAGATCATGAGCCCGAGATTTCTATGAGGTGATAGTTAATGTGGCCACGGGCCGAATCAAATACCACCTCACAGAAAACGAGAGCGAATAATCCTCTTGTTTCAGTAGAATTCTAACTGGAATTTGCTTCAAACAATTAGATAACGATTCCAATTACTTCTGGTCTTCGCAGGAACAAGAAGCGGATGAAAGGCGAGGTTTTTAAACTTCAGTAGAGATCTTGGTCAGAGAAAGAATCAGATATGTCGTCGTCAAGAAAAAGAGCAAGCAATGACAGTTTTAAAGAATTTTAGTCAATTTCCGGTTCTCGGGTCCATAATTAACGCATGAACAAGGAGACAACGAGTAGTACGGTTTGAAACCTCAGTTGACAGCGGATGCAAAGTCAGTCTTTTTCGCCGTTGTTAGGATGAGAAAACATGCAATGGCTTCTTAAAATAAAGGTCTCTGGTCTCTGGTGTCTTAGTCTCTGGTCCTTAAACAACGCAAGAGCAAAGAGTTAACGAAATGAACGCTTTCAAACGCAACTGATATCAGTGACCGGAGTCAAAGTTAATCATAAATGTACGTTATCATTATAGAAAAGAGAGCAACCAATGATGTTCATCCCTTTTTGTTAAGTCCTTAAACAACACAGGAACAAAGGGCTAGCGAATAGCGCGTTTTAAACTTCACGAGAGACCACAATCAAAGAAAAAGTCAAGTACGTGGTCAAAAATGAAAAAAAAAACAAAAAACAAACATTGGCATTTTTAAAAAAAGTCTCATCCCTCTCTCTCAGGTCTATTAACAACACAGGAAAGAAGAGTTTACTGTTAACCTTACCCTGTAGGAAGTGAGAGGGCCGTCCTTTGGAATGTAATAGGTGGGCAGAGAAGACAACCTAAAGGCAAGACACCAGAAACACCATCGTTAACTAAATCAGTTCATCATGCACCAACTTCTACAAGCATGATCTGATCACATTCATTTTGTGTTTTTTTAGGAACAGAAAATAAATATAAGAAAAGAACCACGTTAACTACGGCACTTCCTTCTACCTCAAATTCTCTTGCAGTCATTGTTGCGCGTTTTATGATCTTATAAAAAGGCTAAGGTCGCGCTAGACGCTCTGAGAGCGTTTACGCAACATCAAAACGTACTTTACGAGTACGATTATTGAACAAATAAAAACAAATAAAAGAATCAGGATATTTTAACACATGAGTTAATACGCTCAGATATTTACTGTTCAAGAAAAGACAGAAAAGACAACACGTTCAATCATACTTAATAGAACAGTTTACAGTTATACAAGAACGCTGACTAAAAACACTAAATAATACTTCTTTGATATTTTTATTAGTTAACTAAACACTGGATTATCCCAAATAACCGTTCACAATACAAATAAGAGGAAGTTTGTGTTTATTTAATGAGTATGTAGACGTGTACTTTCTAGGAGACATAATTGTCTGTAATGAAGCTATGGTTTATAATAATTTAGATCCGCAGAATAATTTTTTATAATAGAAAGTATTTGGCAAAACATGATAAAACAGACTTAACTCAGCTACCATACATTAAACATTTGAACAATGCGTAAAGTTACCAGCATTGAGGAAGAACATGGATTGCAATACAAGTATTATAGAGTGGTTTTCAAATGAGCGTCGTATAACCAAAACTACAGTAACTAAACTAGCCAATCACAGAGGAGACAGACAATCCAATGAACCAATCAACACTCGAAATAAATACATGTACTTGACGAGAAACGCGGGAAAACACGTCCGAGCTATTCACGATTCTTATTGGATGAAAGAGTGACACGAGTTTATAAGCCAATAGATTAGCGTAGTGATGCAAAACCATTTGTTTTTAATTATTTGCACTTTTCGACACTCAGGTGAAAAATGCTGAAACAGCCACAAACAACACAGCAATAGCAACAACAACAACAACAACAACAACAGCAACCGGGCATTTTTCTTTGAGGATGTGCTTATGATAAAAACTGCTTTAGACATTACACTGAAATTTTTACAAACAAAACATCTCAGGGTAATGCATTAGCAATTTTACTTCATTCCTCCATGGTACATTTTCCAGCTCGATTAAACATGGGATAGAGTTTTAAAAGAGCAATAGCTTAAGACTAAGTGAAAGCTTAATGCAGCACTGCACTTTAGATGAGATAATAAAGATAAGTAGATGTACGTAAAGTAGGTAAGTAACAAAGATAAATTAAAATATGTGAGTGGTCGAGTGCAAGTATACTTTTGTTTTAAATCACCCCACCGTCCGTCAAAAATGAAATGGCCCCCCTAGTGCAAGACCAAAGTAAACGAGACCTGAATTCGACATTTAAGTGAAAACCACTCTACCGGAACTGATATCGATAGGTTTTCAGCGAAACTCCGATAATAACAACGGTTTGAATTCACCGAGACTTACTTGTAGTACGGTGTCTGAATGGCTACGTCACAGAACTGCTCATTAATGTAAGAATGAAGAAGACGCCTGTCAAAGTCGTCAGTCACGTGACCACCATAGTTAACACCGGCCACCTAAACAAAACATGTCGATTTCTTATCAAATAACTTAAAATTTTGATGATCTACTTTTTATATATTGATCACGTGCACGTTTAGATAACATCATCAACACTTTACCTAACAGACGCACGGTAGCATGGAAACTATTTCTTGAATAGAGCAAAGACCATAGAAATAGCGTAACAAAATATCAAACACTTTCCAGCGAAAACACTCACGTCGCGCGTAGTTCTGCTGAAGAATGGAACATTGTATGACGTCATTTATATGGCCTTAGAGATCGTTAGTTTGGAAACTAGGCAAGTGTAGCACATTACACAGAATGAGAGGTCAGATTTGATCATGTAAAACAAGACTTACCAGATATTTCAATGCGTCCCAGGGCGTCTCCTCGTACTCGTCCAGGTAAATACTCAGCAGGTTCTCCGAGACTTCGAAATCAGAATCATTGAAGCCGTATTGTATATTCCAGCCAAGCATAAGAAACTTCCTCCTCTCCAACAACACACTGTGGAAGAAACACAGCGAGAACAACAGCTTCTTGTATTTGTCCTGCTTGTGACAGCGGCTGAACTGCTGCTCTGTGATCAGCTGGTACAAGCGCTTCATGTTTGCCTTCAGACCCTGTGGAGACACGACACTGCAAAGGTCAGTTATCAATCTAAAGAATAGAGGAAGGAGGAAGCGGGGCTGAGTGGTAAGGGCGCCAGACTTGGAATCCGCAGGTCCAGAGTTCAAGACCCGCTCTGACCACTAAGCCGGAGTTGTTTCTCGGTAGACCAACTCCTCGGTCATGTTTGTAAATAGCCAACTGTTCTGCCTCCCGTGGGATTTTAATCCCCTTACGTTTAGTTGATATATATATATTTTTCGGTTGCGAAACATTCACTCGCACCAAGAGGCCAAGATGGCGGCCAGTCGAACGCACCGAACGACATCCACGATCTCACATAGGGGACTGTGAACCGTCTACTTGAAAGCAGGCGTTCTCTTTTTTCTCATTTGCCGAAAAAAGAACGCCTGATCGGAGGTTACTTAAAAACCCAGTCCTTAACATAAGACGAGCAAGCTGCAATGCTGTACTGACCTTGGGCGGCTCCGTAGTCATCTTAATGCCGACCTGTAGGATGGAGATAGGGAACTCTGGATGAGGGCTGCTGCTGAGCCACAGTCTAAAGTCAGGGTGCGGTTCCTCCACCTGCAGCTGCTCCACTAACTTGTCAAGCTGCGGCATCCAGCTCAAGGATAAATGACAGTTGGCCAGGAACACCCAATTACCCTGAAACAACAGGTACAGGTAATGTAATCTCTTACTAATGAGGGTCGAATTAGTCAGAAATTAGAGAGCCTAAGCAAACCACGATGACAACGGCAAAGAGAACGCCACCAAACAAAAGGTTTAATGAGCAAAACATTAGTTTTACACGTGTGATATAAATCTTTGTACATGTCTTTCTCGTTCTCAGAAAAACAAGTTCTGCATGTCTGGAGAACTTGAACGATGACGGTTAATTTTTCGTATTGCCATTTGGAATTGAACACTGTCATTGCATATTTAGCCTGAGCACGTTTTTAGATCCATTCGTGCACTGAACAGATCTTGACAATCGCGAATTTCGCTGTTTAAAAAAAATCAATTTTGACTAGGCGCCGTCCTCGGCGTCGCCGTCATCGTTTCCCAGGCTTAAGCTCCCTGTTATTATTTTGACGGCACGACGGAGAGGTTCCCTGGATGTCAAGGAACATTTAGGAACTATTTAGGCTTTTGCCGGGATATTACGTCCTAGTCTTCTTTATAACAGGATAATTGTGAAAAGTTCTAGCTCACTGATTTTGAACCCTTTCCTCGTGGCTTTGTGCTGCTGCATTAGACAAGGAAAACAGTTCCGACATATTTTTTTGACCACATCTAAAGCATGGTTTTTACTGATTTTTCGCAACTGGCGTAGCAGAGGATCAAACTATTCGAACCAATAGTTGGAATACATCTACATCAATGACTCACTGACGCATCCTCAATAAGCTTTTCGCATTGAATGCAAGGTCAGAATCAGGAGGTTGAGTGGTGATCAAACTTTTAAACAACGGCGCCTACAGTTCCAAGAGAGTCCAAGAACGAAATTGAGAAACAACCTAAAAATACATATATTTTTTTTTAATGTTCAGTTGTAAATGTTTCTCTTTCGACAGTTTTTGTTGTGAATTGAATTGTCGAAAAACAAACAGAACCACATGAAAGAATGCTCAAAATCTTTCAATTGAAAAGGCTCGGACACACTATGTTTTCACGCAGAAAAAAAGTAAAGATCGAATCACCTTATACTACATAATGAGCATCACAGCATGAGCGTACTGATAAGCATTCAATTGAAAGGTCACATACTTAAGGTTCATCGAAAGACTGACAAGATAAAACGACTTTGTACGGTATAATATTCATTACAACAAAGAAGCACTGTTTAAAAGCTTTCATTTGAACGGTCACACACTTAAGTTTCATTCAGAGACAGAAATTACAACCAAATAGTTGGGGAAAATAAAAACTACTACGTAAAAGTTAAAAATGAAACTAGATAAAGATAAATAGAGCACATCTTTTAGATGTTGGAGCTCAAGTGAACTTACGTCTTTCACTCCTTCTTTGATCATGCGCGTGGCGATAGGGGCCTGGCCCTGACCCAGAGAGAGGGCATGGAACCGATTTGACATTCCAGAGTTCTCAGCAAGCTGTAACAAGGCGCTGGTCGGATCCTGTGAGAAAAAAATAAAAACCGGTTAAAAAATATTAGTAAAAAGTGTTCTACCAAGGTGAAATTAAACAGTCCAGCATTTTTAGAACAAGAACATTAAGAATATTCACCATTTCTTCGTCGAACAAGGCGAGTAAGTCAATGACACACAAGCAGGAAAAACAATCTCGTTTAATTAATGAACTTACCACTCCGGGAGATAACACAAAAATTAGTGGAGTACGGGTAGACGAGTCTTCCACCACTGACGCCATGTCTAACACTGGAGGTTCGACAAACCTGAAATGATATTTCATCACTCATGCTGCTAGGAATAAAGAAAGGTCTGAAAAGTCACTTCGGCATATTTCAGTTCACGCAAAACAACTCAAAAGCAATGCATGACCACAATTTTTCAAGCTACGTTTTTAAGGGAAACAGCTTGGATCTGTGGCGGATATGCAAGAGAAAAACGGGAAAAACTCGGAGCTGTGACGGATACGCAAGAGAATGGCGGAAAAATTGGGGGCTGTGAAGGGTGCACCACATTGTGGCGGGAAAACAACATGGCGAGTAAAATTGGGAGCTGCAGCGGGTGCGTCACATTGTGGAGGGAAACCATTGAAATCAACGAGGCGTAGCAAGTCGAACAGGTGGAGGCCAACGTTTCTACTTTTAAGGCCCCTATCCGCATTTTTACAAAGTTATAAGAAAAGAGAACTTACTTGGAGCCCAGGTTGTTGACAATGAAGGATGTGGCAGTGAAAGATACTCGGTCAGGGCGCAGAGATCTAACGATCAGCATCCGTTGTAGCTCGTTACAAGCGTTCTCCCATTCACCTGAACAACGGAAAACAGAAATTTAATTAATGAATTAATACTCTTTTAAAGATGAATTGGTGATACATCTGCACGACCTGCAAGTCCCGTGCGACAGAACGAGCATGTTTGAACTGGAGCCTAGATAAACAAATAACCATCAATAGTTTTAGTTCCTCTCACCCGGCAGCGGAGTGACTTCAGGCTCAGCACTGGTGTACCAGATGTTCCAGTCTCTGGGATACTGTTCAAACGATGTGACGACGCCATGGAAATTAGGCAGTCTGACAATAAAAGAATGACAAAGTATAAATGGAAAGAGTACAATAAAAATATATAAATCTGCCTCTAAATAGTCTATTGTCAGTTACGCTCACTGTTTCTGTGAGACACAACTATTAGGGGTATTGTTCATCCTCCCAGAAGTGAATGCCAGTCCATTGCACGCTCCCCTTAGCACTTTGTTTGGCTCCTGCGACAGTTTGCCAGTATCCATTTATTCCAACGATCAGTGACTCGTCCTAACGTCTTGCTCCCGACCCCACCCGTGTCAGAGTTCGAACTCTGGAGCTCTGATTCCGAAGTACAGCAAACTAACAAATATTTTCGTTGTTAAAACACCTCGGGTGCCTTGATCTTCCATATCAGTGTAAAGACTTGTTACAGCTTTTGATGCAGCAAAATTAGTTGCTTTGTTGCCCAAAAAATGTAAAAAGAGAGTCGTTTCTGCATCCTGAAGGAAAGGTCTGAGAACTCACTTGTCTAGCTCTGTGACGTTATCCCACGAACTCTCATTTAGCCACTGAGTACACGGATTATCCATCTGACCTTCCCTGTCCAATACCTACAAACACAACAAAAATCTCTAGTGTTAAATCAGATGAAACAATAAAATTACAATATTTAGAAAGGGAGCCAAATCACCCTTGGCTGCTTTTCATGTGTGTCCACCACCCTGATCGAACTGGAACCCGAAATGTTGGTCTTTGTGGAGGAAGGAAAACCGGAGAACCCGGAGAAAAAAACCCTGGAAGCCAGGAGTGAACCAACAAAACTCGCTCCACATGTGTAACCGGTCGGAATCGAACCCGGGCCATACTGGTGGGAGGCGACGCTCTCACCAATGCGCCATCCCTACTGACCTAGATCACTGGTTGGAGTGACACATATATAGCATTACCCAGCACAGGATATTACTGCTACTTACCACTCCCCCTCTGAGGAAGAAGTTGTACTCGTCCATGTTGAGCTTCCCAGCAGCTTCAAGAATCTTAGAGCACATTTGGAAAGAGAACAGCAGCTTGTGACGTTCAAACAATCCGCGACAGGTGTACCTGTGGAGAAAAAGAATTTGTTAAAAAAGCTCCGCGCATTGTGATCGGTTAACACTTGTTTGTTGGGTTAGACAACAAGACAATGGGTCATTTTTGAGTTGTCCGCTCAGTGACATGGCCTATAAATACAAGAAAAGTTGGAGATGACCTTGCTTTGATACAGACCCCTCTGCCTTTCTCATTGATATGATAACTAGTTAGTATAGGAACAATTTGATTTACACAACAAAAGCAGTGAGGTCTGTATCAAAACCAAGTCAGCTCAAGCCTCGTTGCCACTCAAAGGCCATGCCACGGAGCGGAAAACTGTAAAATGGTCTAACGTCGATCAGGTCATCTAAAGGGGGGCCACAAGGAGGTTTCTGGATGGGGTACAATTTACATTTACTGTTTTTAATCAGTCGATCTCGTCAAGAGCACTCTTTTGTGAAACACCAAATTCACTACAGTACATAGTAAGTGAAGTTACTAACTTAAAGATAATCTGTGGTTTGAAACTAGGCAGTCATGATTGCCGGGGGGTGCGTAACAAAGTAAAATGACCCACTCCACCCTTTAACAAAAGGAGATAGACTAAAAGCACTAAATTTTGTTTCAATACATACTTGTACACAGCATACGTGTGGTAGTCATTTAGGTTCTGTATTCGTATTTCCAGGTTGGGGCTCCGCTGACTCTTCTCAATAGAGTTGTTGAACAGGTCAATGTAAGCGTCCAGAGAGAACTGGTACATAGGATCTATCTTGCCCATGTCATTCAGAACAAAGAATAGGATCGAGGCTCGCTGTGCGCATGGCCGATAACCCTGGTGACAAAGCACGAGTCGGGTTAAGTCCTATTTTTTTTTTTCAAGAAGTTATCATATACTGTGATCTTCTGACTAACCTCAGATTGGAAGGCGCCTATTCTAGATGGACCACTTATTGCAGTTAAAAAGTTTTAAATAGTAAAAATAGCACCAAATTAAACTCAATTTTGATAGTCGACATTTCGGGCCTAGCCCTTTCTCAGTTTGAAATGAAACACGTCATTGAATAAATGAACAGTTGTACGCGCGCATCTAACGGATAGTCAAAAGCGCGCGCGCGTCGAGCTGTTTTGAAAATAAAATCCATGCGGTCAAAGGGTGCGTCCTGAATCTCAGTTACTTTTTTCTTTTTTTTAACATCACTAAAAAGTGGAATCCGTCCTACCCAAAATTTCCATTTATTTAATCTTCATTGAGAGCCTAAAATCAACTATTGGTAAAAATTAACTTTTCTTAACTGAAAACGCAATTTAACTCGTTAATTTGAGTGCTATTAAAAGACACGAGCCATACATTGTAATACCGTCGCTTAATGTAACGAGAATGAGTTATTGGAGCAAGGCCATTACCTCTCTTGCAGCGTCAATTTTGATCTCAGTTTGCTCGCTGACCTGTAGCTGTTCAGCTACTTCCTGTGAAGTGGTTTTGGACGAGTTCAACGTGTTCACAAGCTGTTCGTCATCCAACAACGAACCTTGGGCTGTCTGAAGCAGCCTGAAACACAATGGCACATTAACTATGTTAAAACACCATTGGGTTAAAAAAAAAATGACAATAAGATTGCTTTAGTCTTGTTAGGTTGGTTGAGATTGATGATAATTTTTGTAACATGTTTTCAACAAGAGTGTGTAATATGGGGTTTTTGTAGCGCACTCGTTACATCCAAACGCGGTTTTAGCGCGGCTTGCGCCAATGGCTCTATGAAAAGAGGTAAAATGAACAAAGGGTTCGTATCAAAGCAAATAAATACGGCTAAAAGTAAGGATAGTCCTGCCTTCGTTATATGTTTGGAGCCTTTAGCGATATCGCACTGATATCACAACTGAATCGCACCGAAGTCGCAGCTTCTTCGCAATCGCGGGTTGCATCCCACAAGCGACAAACTTCGCAGGGAAATTTGTGACACAGTGTATCAAAAAAGGTCGTTGTAAACCGGCCTTTAAGAAAAAGTCGCCTTGCACAAAATGGCACTGTTATTGTTGCTTTTATGACCCGAGCCTGTTTTTAGGTTCGCAAAATCAAACCAAAACTTTTCGAGTACAACAGCAACAGTTTACCTTAAGATCTCGTCCTCCAGTTCCTCGAGTTTCTTTTTATTGGCTGCGATGTTAATAACAAGCGCATCTTTCTGCTCCTCTAACTCTGGTCTTTCTTTACGAACAACAATACCAAGGAGCTGAGCCTCGAGACCTGCAGAGCACAAACAGACGAAACAATCATTCACTGTAAAAGACAAAAAATCCCAGTTGGTAAAACCATTAGAAGCCCTCAAATTCCTCTGATGTATTCCAGAATTTCCACAGAAGACATGCAAACTCGTGACTGGAAGTGCAATTAAATGTTATTGTCTTTGTTAAGTCAAGAAGAAAAGCCAATGATTGCAAATTCGTCTACAAAAAAACTACTACAAAAAAAACAAAACGAACAAGAAAATGCGCGTGCACTGCCATTGTTACGTCAGCAAAACGCAGTTGTGCACGCTCAGTTTCCTAGCAACATCTCGGAGCGCGCAGTCAATTCTGGGACGCGGATTCCCACTGAAACTGAGATAGTAATACGCCATTTCCGAGTTGCCTTTCGCCTCTGTGTTGGCAGACAAAGTCTTGGCGCTAGACCATTTATATGATAATGCGTTCTGTCTACATGTTCATTTTCCATGAAAATCAAACTCATTTTCATATGATGATATAATTGGCCCAAGGTAACTCTATCTCAGTTTCAAAAGGAATCCATGTCCCATGATTGACTGCACGCTCCGAGATGTTGCTAGGATACGAACATGCAAAACTGCGTCATGCTGACGTGACAATGGCGATGCACTAGCCTTTTTATGTTCGTTTTGTTTTTTTTTTGAAGTTGAAGAATGAAACGCCTTAGGTTTCAATTTTTATCAGAAATATTTCAGCAATGAAAAAAGCTCTCATTGCTCCTTCTTTGAGAGTTGCAGTTCACGAGTTTCACGCGAACAGCTCCCATTATTCCAAAGTCTTGTTTTGGGCTATATTCTGCTGGATACTAAAATTCTATTTGACCGCAGTCCTACCAACCTTGTTCTTTAACAGCAAAGTTGACGATGGTAGTCTTGGTGGAGATCTCTGGTGTGTAATGGGGATTACTCAGTTTTGTTGTGATGTAGAAATGGAACTCTGGACTGTACTCCACTTCCTTGTCACCAAGCCGAATCAACCAACGACCACCTGTCGGGGAAATACCATAACACTATAGTTGATTTTCAAACGAAAATATAACAATCAATATTTGGAATGTTCTCTCCCTGGGGCGCCGTTGTCTAATGATTAAGAACTCCGGATCGAGCGATCTAGGTTCACACCCTGGCCAGCAAGCACTCTGCGATGGATTAGCATCCCCTCCAGGGAAACTAGCAATATTATTTTCTTTTTCTTTTCATTCCCAGAAACTGACTTAACTAGAGAAAGAGGATGCCTCCTTGTGGTATCTTGAGACAGAAGTACAAACACATCAATCTTTTTAGATGTCTGGTACGTAGTTTTGCTGTATATTTTTAACACTTGAGCCGTATTTTGAGGAGCCTGTTAAGTTTCGCGCGTTATGTGGACGATATTCGTTGTAGTTTGATGATAACTAAGCGTGACCACTCCAGGAAATTTAGATGACTCTTTTTGCAAGTAAAATTTAAAGCTTCACGCAGTCACTACTCCATGTAATCAGAACTTGTGATCGTTTATTACCTTGCTTTATTATAGACTTGTTCAGGATAGGCGCCAGAGATGGGTCGAGTTCTTCCTAAATGGTGAAATAAACATTCCCTCTAATGACTAAAATATAGTCGCCAAGGAGCTACTTCAATATTTAGTAAACTGTCCAGAAATTAATATCGTTTGAGTTACTCTGCTACTTTTTCGAACGTTTATTGGATGGCTGTGCTTGTGAAATTTCTGCCTAAATTGACGTGGCAATCAGTTCTCAGCCGAGGTGACTACCAACTGAAGGCGTCGACACAAATTTCATTGTCTGATACCTAACATCGGTAGCCTGAAATGTCACTGTAAATACGACCAACCAATAAAACCGTAGAATCACCGCAACCTCCGTCCCCCACCCCTAGGCACACACACACAACTTTTCCTGTTAATTTAAACATAATCGCCGAAAATCAAAGCGCAATTCTGAAAGCGACTCACGGCAAAACATGTTACAAGCAAACAAGACATGTTCACACTTACTTGCACATTCTGCAACAAAACTGGGTTTCCAAACTGAACGGAGTTTTCTAATGTCCTCAAATAGTCCGACTGTTGTAAGTCAATTATTTTCAGACCCTGAAGAAATGGAAAAGAAACAGCATTAGTTCCTCGGCCGAATGTTCAAAGGAGCCACGTCACGATTTGCACATATGAAAAAGTTCAGCCAAAAGTTTTCAAGTTCGTCGTTTGTAATCCGTGTTAATCTTCTCCATCCTAAACCATCCTGGTCTCCTTATGGTTTATTATCATCTCTTTAGTGGATTTCTATCTTGAAGCCTTTCTAGTGGACCATAGCTGCCGGAGCTTATCCCCGGTTTCTGTAGCAGGTCATTCCCCGGCAATTTGTTAGGTTTCCCCAACAATTTACCGGTACCCATTTATACATTTATACACCTGGGTGGAGCACTGTGAGATTTAAGTGTCTTGCCCAAGAACACATCACAATGTCCCCGGCCAGGGCTCGAACCCGGACCACTCGCTCCGGGGACGAGCGCACTGACCATGAGGCCACCGCGCCTCCCTATCTTAGTGAACTACTATTTTCAGGTTTCCAAAATGACTCAATAAACTATGATAGAGCTAGAGCATCTTGACATTCGACGAAATTTCGGTATGAGTCAACTACTGACATAGATGACTATTTAACAATTAGACCCGTAGCCCTTGCGGGCCACGGGTCGAAGCCGAATGGGCTATTGACCCGTGGTCCTTGAGGGCGAAGGGTCTAATTGTTTTAGTATCACCCAACTAGTCGGACTGAAAAAACAATAATAAAGTCACAGTTTGCAAATGCAAGTTGAAGAAATATTTATTTGGGAATAAAACGAAATAATTACGCTACTCGATGACTATTACTAATAGTCCTCTAGTAGCATAGCCAATCAAAATGCAGGATTTGCATTAGTCCACTAGTTGGGTGATACTATGTACTGCACCAACCTTCTTAGTCTCCATATTCTTGATCCATTTGATAGCTTGTCCCTGCGGATCAATCATCAGTGGCCACCTAAAAGGCACATCAAATCGATCACAACTCTGCATTCTGGTGATTCTGTGAGATACTGTCTGTGTTATATGTACGGAAGCAAATAAAGTGGAACCTTGATTTAACGAGTCTGCATATAACGAATCCCGTGCTATAACCAACGATATTCTTCGCTCCAGTAATAGTAAAATTTATGGAAAAGCGTCATAGCGAACATACTTTGCCAGTCCCCAGGTGCTTCGTTATATCGAGGTTACACGGCGCGTTAAACTGATGTCCCGAAAATACAACTAAAATATAAAATTCTCCACATTCGAAAAGAAAATGGGCCCATATTTTGAGCTTAAACATTTAATTATCTTTAATTATTTTTGCCAAACAAAGAAATAATAGAAAAACGTACGAAAATAGACTTAAACGATTTAAACTCCAATGGCGAGGAGAAAGTTTATAATTCTCAGATCACCTATCACGACAACCATTCAAAGGGGAAACAAAGCTACGACAAGCTAAAATCACTTCTGGTAAACAATTGACGCCATTAACACAACTTGCGTTTATCTTGCGTTTTTGTCAGTACCTGCTGCCCCGGGTCACCATAACACCATTCTCAGTTGAAAACGAGTCAGACGGCAAACCCTAATGAACAATAGAACAACACAACATTGACTCAAACGACAAAACAAAATAGAACTTTGGTCAACATACAACGCGCTCGCTAAGTCCATAGCGGCAAAGAAAACTTCCGTGAAGAAAACAACTCATTGCCACTGAGCTACTTTTCTTCTTAGGGTCCCACGAGCGTTTATACTTCCGACGCCACAAGCGCGGTTTCAGTGGACAAGAAGGGTTTTGGCCTCGAGCCGACCTGTCCTCTTTCTAAACGCTTCCCCAGTACTGTTGTCCTATTTTCGAAAGAATACAAACTGCCTAATTTGTTAAAATTACACAAACCTGGATATTCCATTCTCTGACAGTGGTTGGTTTGGCCAAGAAATTGGAGAAGGAGAAGTCTGGATTGCAAGCCACATTTAACTGGCGCACCTGAAAATAAAAGGCATGGCTCCCTTAAACACTAATTTGACAAGTGAATCAGACGATACAACTTTGGCATGAATTAGACATAACATTAAGATCCTGAAGATCATAGAAAATGTGACGATAATAACTTGCATTTCATAGAACAGCATTTGACAAATGACGAACCCATTAGGAAGAGACAATGATGGAAATGGTTTAAACCTGTATACACGAGGAATTCAAGACTTACTCGGATTCATTTAACACCTTACAGGATGGAAAATTGAGTTGAACAAATGTAGAGCCCAGCTACGAATGTTCAACCATTTAATATCTTCAATCTTTCTCGTCTTCATTTCGAAGTTTCAACCTTGTTCAGTCGATAACTGAAAACGCTTCCTTAGTCCAAAGTTTCGGGTGAATCCGGTTTAGGGTTTAATAGTGCCTTTTAGTGATCAAATCACAGTAAGCGAACGATTTTAACCTTAAAACGCTAGCTACAGTTACTAGACAACAAATACCTGTGCCAGCCATGTTTTCTCCACCAGCTCGTCTCTGTAGTTGGACAGGAATGGTCCGGCGTATGACAAGAACGCAGCAGCAATCAAACAATCACCTACCAGGTAACCAATATTCTCCTCCAGAATCTACAAACAGATTGAAAAGAAGCAAATTATTAGAAACAAAGATGTAACAAAGCTTGGCGGGGCACTTTTCAATTGATTTTCAAAAGTAATCACGTCTTTCCATGTTTTCTTGTTGGGTGAGCAGTGTTGCTCACGCAACACGATTCAAACAATCAAAACAAACATAACGAGTTTTCGACCAATCACAAGTAAAGCCAAAAACAGACGTGACTAAGCCGATGTACAATTTCCCGCGCTCGGCAGCGGCTGCAAGCCTCTGTTCCCAGTCCTTGGTTTGCCCCGTTATTCACACCCTTTTACAAATGTGAAAGCTTTAAAAGAAATGTCTACAATGCTAAAGTGGTTTTCATTTAAGTGTCGAAAAGTAATTGGTTTTGCCTCAGCTTAAAGAACTCGCGCCAGTTTTTCATCCACTCAGAAGGAAAACAAGGAAGGAAAAACAAGGAAAACAAAAACCAACAGTCAACTACTCGCACACGTTTTCCCGCGCTTTGCGTCGGCTACATGTAAGTACTTCGAGTTCTGATTGGTTCACTGGATTGTTTACGTCCTTTGTGATTGGCTAGAGTCAAGTGATTACACTCATATGAAAACCGCTCTAAGTATAAACACGAAAAGCATTAGCTCCTATTCCAATTCAAACAGCATAGAGGACCCGCATTAAAACCAACTGCTGATCTGGTTTTATTTCTAAATATAGTAACTTATTTTAAGCTTTCTCACCTTGACACTAGCTTCCCAGCGGTCCCTCTCTCCCGCCAGTCCGGATACCAGTTTGCCAGCACGCTCCAGCTTCAATTCGGTGATTTCAGCTTTCTTTCTCAGTTCTTCTTTCTGCGCAGACTTCTCATCGTACTGTCTCTTCAGCTCTTCCATTCGATCAGTGACCTGAGGAATACGTGCAGTATATCAAACACGAAAGATAGGGTTTGGCCACATTTCCAAACACCGAGAAGTATCAAGCGAAATAGAGTATATTTGAAGAACTTCGTGGTGTTTGGAAATGTGGTCAAACATAGTGTTTACAGTGTTTGATATATCCCCTCAATCGGAACTGAAACTAAGGAGAAGACAGAGAACTAACACAACAAAGAACCAATCAGCGTGGCGCAAGAAATGTTGAACCCAGTCCGCCACCAGCATTATCTTCAAAATGGCGGCGACTGAGCAAGAATGGACTGTTGCCAAGCAAGAAATACTGACGAGTCGGATAGATGAAGAAGTACCTCCTTAAGCTGTTCGATATTTTGCTCTTTGCTTTCTTTGACGACGCCGACGTCGAACAAAAAAACAACAAAGAAACAACACAACTCAAGAAACGTCACAATTGTGACATGTGTCTCCTGCTCCATTGTTCACCTAGCCTTATGTCGTTATGCCAATGTTGACATTACCGACATAACGCGATTATGTAATAATGTCGTTATGTCGCTGATGTGTACTAGACTTATGCCGTTAGGTTTATGTCGTTATGTCATAATGTTGCTAGTCTGAATATCCCCAGCCCTTTGTTTGGTCGGTCCTACCTCTTTCAGCTTTGCTTTGGCATCAGCTAATATGGCCTGTTTCTCCTGCAACTGGGAGGTGGCCTGCGCCAGTCTCTGTTTTTTAGGCTCCACTACTCTGTAGATCCGTCCATACACCTCCATGGCTCGCACCCACATGCACAACGACTTGGCTGCTAGTGACACGCGGCCGATGATCTCCGGCTGAAAGTCTGGTTGAGCGCAGTACGTACCAATCTTCTTTAAGATTCGGTCTGTCATGTTATCTTTGTCGTAGTTAACCAGTTGTTTGATAAAGTTTTGATCACCTGTAGGAAATTGTCGTATGAAAACAAATTCTCCCAAGCTTACCATAAGAAACAAATGCGCTGATGTTCGCGCTTATGCTCAATTAATAAATGATGTTCAGCTAACTAGTTTAGCTTTTTAATTATTTGGGGGGAACGGCTACTGTTCGTATTTTTAATTTAAATATTGTCTAATTAGCTATTTGCCATTACAGTGCAAATAAAATTGTTGTTGTTGTCTGTCATGTTATCTTTATCGTGCATGTAGTTGATCAGTCGTTTGATAAAATTCTAATCAAATGTGGGACATTGTCTTCGCGTTGGCACGCATCCTGCAATTCTTTTTTTATTAGTTTGTATTTTTTATTTAATTCAGAGACATAAACAAGAATGTTACTCTGAAAGTAGCCTGTGAACAGGCTTTAGGCTAGGGCAAAAAGAAAATTTGTCGAGTGCAAAAAAAAATTGCTCTCGACTCCCTCAGTTCGTCAGTTTCTTTTCCTGCCATGTAACCTAATCGAATGACTGTCGACAGACTACTCTCAAATCTAAACTTACCGAGCTGTCTCTTAGCCTCTGCCCAGGTAGGCTCGCCGCCACGCAGAATCATCACTGCCTCCATGACTTTCTCAACCAAGGCTGGTGGACGACCGTACGATTTGATCTCCGTCATGTCCTTCTTGTTCAACGACTCCAGGGCCTTCGTGGCTTCAGCCAGGGCAGGCAGAGCTTCATCCAAGTCGTGCTGGGCATTCTCAGCCATAACACGACATTTATCCTCCTCTTCGGCAATCTTCTCGCTTCTGGCCTGCACGATCTGCAATTAAAAAGAAAAACGACAAAAGTTTTAATGCGATGTTTGCTAGCGAACTATGCAACTAGTCGTGAAAGGTGTATTGATCAACATGACACGAGTATGTTGATCAATTCACCTTTCACATTTCGTTACCGAGCTTAAAATTCACCATCTTTATTCATCTTTATTCCATCTTTGTTCACTAATCGATGTGTGGGAGGCTCGGTGGCCACGTGGTTTGCGTGTACGACTCCGGATCGAGCGGTCGAAGTTCGGGTCCTGGTCGGGTCCTGGTCGGGTCCTGGTCAGGGTTATTGTGTTCTTGTGCAAGACACTTTACTCTCAAAGCGCCTCTCTTCGCCCAATTCTATAAATGGGTACCGCGAATTTAATGCTGAGGGGTAACCCTGCGATGGACTAGCATCCAGTGGGGATAGAAATACTCCTGGTCGCTTTATGCCACATAAAACGGAGATTAGTGATCCTTTGGCTTGTAAGCAGACAGCTATTCACTGTTACAGGTATTTGTTGGTAAAAAGAGAAAAAGAGCACGAGACGATATATATAAAACCCGAACTGTACCTTTTGCTGTTCATCGGCGTCTCTCTTCTGCTGCACAATAACCACAAGATATTCTTCACACTCTTTCTGAAACTGCGCGACTTTAGTCTTGGCTTCTTCCAACTCGATCGACATCGACTCCACCTGACAAGAAATAGAACCATTAACCTCTAAGTCCCTTTCGTGACAATTTTCAGTTACCAAAAATGTCACGCAATTCGTCAAAGAAAACATGCTGTACGACATTCTGTATGATAAACGTGTGCCCTCTCCCTCAGGCAATAACCTTGTCAATACTCCTTAGTCAATACCTTGGCTCTGGTGTCGTCGATTTTGTCCAAGCCATTCCTCAGCTTGCTGGCCGCATCTCCCAGCTCTTTTCTCTTCTCCTGAAGCAAACTACAAGCGGAAACAATAATGTTTACAACTTTAATTTTTTTTAAAGTACAATTGAACCTCTTCACAACGGCCGCTGGAGAGAGGTAGCCGTTATGGGGAGGTAGGGATGTTGTGTTCATTAAAAGTGATTTACAGCTGTTTTTCTTCCAAAGGTGTAACATTCTTTTCCTAACAAAAATGCCTATTTTAACATATAAACACTTAACACAATCAAAATGTATCGTATCAAACAGAAATTAAACTGAAACAGAAACCAACCAAACGTGGTATGGATCAAGTTTGGTAACCTTTTCCAATATAAAAGTTGAGATTTGTACTTTTTTTTTTGGCAGTCGGGACGCGTTCTAGTGGACGTTGGCGTTGTGGAGAGGTGAACCCTAAGGAGAGTTAAGTTGCATTTCTAAGATAGAACTTTACAGGAATACCGTACCTAAAAATAAATTTAAAACACACACTGGTCAATGCGAAAGCCGGGGGGACTCGTCACGACAGGACTTTTTGCTCTTAATTAGAGTGTTCAGGACGACACGCCAATATTTTTGTCCGTCAAAACATCTTTTAAGGGTTGCTCTGTCACGTCCGCTTTAAAGGTTTAACTTTTGGGGGTGTCAAAAAGCTCAGGCCACGCCCAGATTGACTTCTCACAGGGGCTTAATCTAAATTTTCCAACAAGCATCTGCTACCCTTGCACATAGGAGTCACAGCCTCTCCCGTCCGCGCACCCTGGGGCCCAGGGAGTGGTCGATACCTACGTTTTATATCCTGACACAAGCTCCAGATAATTTGTGGGTGTGACGTAGTTATGGCGTTTCACTTCAATCAGCATTCTCTTGCTGGTCTCCACAACAGATTTATGAACCGTGACGAAAATCTGAGCCACATTGCCCTTGGTCTGGAAGACAGAGAAAACACAGCTCTCAATGAGGAAATGATTTACAACTTTACTAGCCTAATAAACATCAAGGTAGTAACGACTTTGCCGAGTAATCTAAATCCTTAGAAGTAGTGTTAAGAAATTGCATTTTGATAACTTAAAGCCTTATTAAGGTACATTATACATTACCTCGTCATCACCCAGGTCCATATTTTCCACGTATTTCTCGGCCACCTCCAAAAGAGCGTCCTGGGGCCACTCGCTAAACCAGTCTATAGTTGTACAGTTCACAAATGCTGGGTACATACGAATGCGGTTCCTGAAAGGTAAAAAAAGAATAAGGCTAACGACCACAATAATACTGTGCAACATGGCAGCCCGGCAACTGAGGCCCCGTTCACACTGCACGGTTGAAATGTGAAAATGCAACAATAACCGGTCATTTTGAATTTGTCTTTGAAAAAAACCTAGGCAGGGAGAACACATAATTATCGCGAGATCATCGTTTTCGACAAGCTCAGTTTTTTAATTTTTTCCGTAAACACTAAAACGCAAAGCCGGTTTTTTCAAGTGTTTTCGGAATGCTCCGTTTTCGAGACGGATCAGTGTGGACCGTAAGAAGTAAAGCTGGCGTTTTCAAATTTCTCCAATTTGAAGAGACTTTTTGGGAAAGCTGCGTTTTCGTAATGCATTAGTGTGGACCGTAAGACCTAACCATAGGAACGAAGCTCTGCATTTTCACATTTTTCCGGCGTAGTGCTGACGGGGCATAAGAGAATTCCTCATGTACTCTTGTCCATCGCAAGTTGGTAACAAGTAATCCTTGCATTTAGCCTAACAGTTTGGCAGAATTAGCCCGCCAGAGTATGCAGCTTGCAGCAAAACATCATTCACGCTAACCTACCTAAACGGATCACCCACTGGACTCATGCACAGAATGATGTGAAGATTAGCTCTGACGCGCTCGATAAAGTAGTTAAACATTGTCTCTGGCGTATCAAAGATTCCTTCCTTACGAGCCTCCTCTGACAGTGAAGTGCGGACCTATGGCAGGAGAATAACATGATTGCTGTTAGTTCTGAAGATCCTTGAGTAGATTCCTTTATTATGGTCCTCAGGTTATGTCAGCTAGACTGTTTTAACATCCACGTTTGATCTTCTGGCCTCTAACAATTTAACGAGTGATCAAAGGAACCTTTCTATGGCAAACAAACACATGACAAAACTCCAGGGAAATCCGTGCGACTCCTGGAGAAAACATTCACGTACCAGATATACGAGACTAACAAGTAAACCTAACACAATTTTCTGGTAAAACACCCAGGAAGTCGTCGTGAGTCGTACGTGAACGAGATTAAAAGCTACTCAACAACAACGCTGTTAGAAACATGGAATGAGAAGAAAGCAAACGATGCCAACCTCTTCAAACTCTTCGGGTTTGTACAAATTTGGAACTTCTCCACTGCTGAGAATGTTGCTGATGTCCTCAAGGAAGGACTCCTCCAAAGCTTGGGTGTCATTAAACAGAAATACTGTGGGTTTGTTCTCAACACCAGTCAGAAAGTACAGGCGCTTCAAATCTAACGAAACAAAGTCATCGCTTAAAGTTATTATGACTGGTGATAAAGGTAAAGTCTGCATACGTGCCAAATGGCCAAATGGTTTTTGTAGCATGAAGCGACTAGGAATATTTCTGATCCCCCTGGATGAGATGCTGGTCCATCACAGGTTTACCCCTAGCATTAAATTCGCTGGTACTTATTTATACACCTGGGTGGAGAGAGGTGCTGCGAGAATTAAGTGTCTTACACTAGAACACAACACAATGTCCCCCGCATGGGCTCGAACCCGGACCGCTTGATCCGGAGTCGAGCGCACTAACCACGAGGCTACCATGACTGATGGCGTCGACAAAAATGTATTGGTGTTCGGTTCTAATTTGCCTTCTAATGACTGTCATCACAGTAAAGGTTTTTTGTGCAATATTGAGACCTTAAGTCAAGGCAGGTTTACGAATTGATCAGTGGCGGAGCTGGTAGCAAAGGCCACTGGGTCAGGTGGGGAATTAGGCCCTTTGAGATAGTCACGAGTAAAACGACCATATATTTTTTTAAGTGTGTGTCATTCTCATCGGGTCAAAACAGGACACCACACAAACACCTTCACATAAAATCAATGACAGTTTAGCTTATCAAATACACAAAACCAACAGCTAAGCCTTTTGGACTGTTTCTCTCATACGTACCTTCCCTGAACTCGACTTTTCTGTAGTGCTTAGTGACCTCAATCTGGAACACCTTAAAGCCGATGATGTAAGCTGACAGTCGACTGAGACTTTGCCGTCCACTGCCACCGATACCAATCAACAGCATGTTGCCACGCGGCTGAGCAATCACACGGATTATGCGGGTCACTGTAGAAAGAGAAACACAGGAAATTCCCAGATCAGAAGTAACATGAGTTTTGCGGCCAGAAATTGCTATTACCGCCGGTATAGGTAATCATATGTTCCATCTTTATTTGGTAATTCGTGAAGTACTCAGAGAAAACACATAACATTTTCTACATTAACAATTGTTTGTAAACCTTAGCCCCCATCAAAAACCTTCAGAATTAGGCAGCGTGCACTATAGGCCGGAGAAACTTGAAAACGCAGCTACAGTGAGGCCTACCGTCCGTCCTACCCAGGCACGGCGGAGCCGGGGGGACTGGGGGGCTTTAGCCCCCCCCCCCCCCCCTTTTGAGGGGGAGGACATTTTTTTTGTTTTTGTTTTAGTTTATGTTTTTTTCACGCTTTTTCCAGGCTAATTATTTCAAGAAGTAT
>OMLO01000802.1_pt1 | contig 22419 bp, 14 predicted proteins | sample 1674811 | NCBI WGS metagenome assembly OMLO01 (sample SAMN06265003, study PRJEB25207) | coral metagenome | isolation source: Coral host | place: Mexico:La Bocana,Puerto Morelos, Mexico | collected 2008-11-13 | reverse complement strand
AGCCGAAATAATTTTTAGGATCGCGTGACATTTCTAAAGAGACATCCAATACTTTCAATAGGTCAGTTTAAATGAGGCTTTCAGTTGGAATTCGTAATGTGAATATTTAGTATTCGGTTTGCGCCGAATTTTTCTTAGTGTCGAGCCATTTTATAGTAAGCCCATGCACGGATATTTCGTCAACTAATAAACCGAACTAATTTTTAGGATCGCTGACTGTTAATGATTCCACGAGTTTGACCATAGGTCACCTTTGATTTAACCATAACCTCACTTAACCACTACAGTACACAACTATTCATTTATATGTGATTTACTTGTTTGCATTTATTCTTACTAGTATAATTTTCCTGATTGTAAATCGTTATCAAACTCAACACAGATCAGATATACAATTTGTACCTGTTGTTAATTCATTCTGCATGACTGACAGGTATCGTGCACCTGAGGTGTTGTTACGTTCTACAAACTACAGTTCGCCAATTGACATTTGGGCTGTGGGCTGCATCATGGCTGAACTCTACACACTCAGGCCACTTTTTCCAGGCAGTAGTGAAGTTGATGAAATTTTTAAAATATGTGCAGTGCTTGGCACCCCATCAAAGGTTTGTTATCATTAATGTTATTCATTTAAATTTTCCATTGTTTTTAGGCTCATGGCACTTTTATTCACTCCTTAGAATTATGTTATCGTCACGTTGTTGAAATGTTCTTTAAGTTTCACACAGAACCACAGGGATTGTTAGTCTTTGGTCCAGTTACCTGACTTAGGAGAAACTAATATCTGATATTGATTACGAGTAACTCAGTGATTTAATATGTAATTTAATATTATGTGTATTTTTTTCTTTATCAGGAAGACTGGCCAGAAGGCCACCAGTTGGCAGTTAACATGAAATTCAAGTTTATGCAAGTGGTATGATAGGAATATGTTGCTCTTGCCATAGATAGCTGATAAGTGTTCAAAGTGTATGCAGAAAAATTACTACAGTATATCTGATAGAAACTTAGCTTGTGTGTCCCGGCTTTCAAGTGAACCTAAAACATGAACCTAAAAGTTAAAAAGGAAAATGAAAACTATAGGTTTGGATTTTGCAAGTTGAGATAGCCATTGATAAATGACTGAAAAAGTATATCCTTAGGAAAATGATTTCAGTTTTAGATACTGGAGAGATAACAACTGAAGACAACAAAGTTTTAGAAAGCAAGGTTCTGCTGTGAGTGTCGTACACTCTGCATGGAACATTTCTCATAATATTACTTTGTTCTCACGTAACGCTACATTGTTCTCAGATGCCAACACCTTTGAAAGAGTTGATTCCAAATGCCAGCCCTGAAGCCATTCAGTTGATGAGAGACATGCTACTATGGGATCCAAAAAGGCGACCAACATGTGTCCAAGCACTGAAATATCCTTACTTCCAAGTTGGGCAAAACCTGCCTAAGCCTGCCCCACAAATAAAACCTTTACAACAAAGGCAGCCTCCCCAACCACAACAAAAACAGTACCAACAACCAGTTCAGTCTCAAGAAAGGAAGGATTCTGTTAGTTCACGCTTTGGCAGTGGAAATGAAAATAGAAAGTTTGGTGGAGAAGCAGGTGCTGCCAGAAATGTTCCTCTAACCAAGACCAACAATGCGCCTAGTTATGGGAGTGCCCGGAAAAGATGGGGTGAAGGCAGTGGAGTTAAAGACAGCACTGATGAATTTGAATCCTTGCTTAGTGAGATTGACACAAGTAATCCATCAGCATACACAAAGAAGGTTGGTGCTACACTGTATTTGATATTTCTCAACCATTAATAATGATTCATTGAGTATAAACAAAGGAAACGATAACCATTATGGCTTTTAGTTATTATGATCTTAATTGGTAAGATTATTACAATTTTATTTGCTTCAGTGTAAGTGGAAATAGTTTCAATCTATATTTTCCCAAATAGGTTTGTGTTTAGGGGAGACTCCTAGTCTTGAGTTATCGAGGGTTTGAGGAATCTGTGGGGGAAAGATGGTGTTTTAGCAGAGTAATCCAAGTGAAATGACTTTTCACGTACTGTAGTTATTCTCAGTGTCCAAGAAATCAGGATTCAAACTATACTAACTTATCTGTGTTGCTTTTCAAGAGTACTACTCAGAGGACAGACCCAATTGATTCCTTTTCAAGGTTAGTTTAGTTTAATCACTGAATAATTGTGATAGTGAAATTAATCAATTCAAAGATCTGTGCCAAGCCAATGGATTGAAGTATCCCAAAAGCTCCGTTGTTAGTGGTCAAAACTTAAATCATGGAGGGACCATATTATTGCTAATCCCCTGGGATGCAAATCTTAATCATTGAAGATATGCCCATCTTACCACAGTATTTTGTCAAGTTTCTCCAAGAGTTTGTAGGTACACATTTGTATGTGGGTGGACTGTAGAATTCACCATGCACAGGGCAAGTACTGACAAATAAAATATATCCTAAACTAATTTATGTGCCCTTTGATGTCACAGCACGCGAAATGATTCAGCTGTTAACAGAAAGACCCCACCCAGTGCCAAACAGCATTACATGAAACAAGCACGATATTTCCCTGGTTCAACAATGAACTCACAACCTCAGGTAGCTTACAACCCAACGTCCTCAATGTACCCTAGAAAAGTTTCCTATGGAAAGACAGGCAACACTGTTGGAGGCAGCACATACGTGCCATCTTTTGGCAGTGGGACACAAAACAGAGCTGGTGGTGTTGGAGGTATGCAACAGGCTCATTAAGCACAATTTAGTGATCTTCAATTAGTCTGCGTCTTGTTATTTAATATTAAGTTGCTCAATAGTCATCTAATGTAATTCATTTATCTTTGTTTTTGTTGCTGACCATTTTCCCTCAGTTTTATGTTCTCTACCAACAGAAAGAAAACTGTTTGCCCTAGGTCCTTTAATGCAAATAGCATTTCACGGCAGGAATTTTCCCATATTTTCTAGGACTCCCACAAGTAGTTTCATGTGATTGGACACCTGGATTGAGGCTACTGTCTGATTGGTTTTTGTTCATTTGACATTGCATTTTTGTGACATTTTATAACTGCAGGTATAGGCTGGAAGCCACCAATACTGACCAAGCAAGGCAGTGGTACAAATATTTACCAGCCTCCAGGTGCACGCTTTGGAGTTGGAACTGACTGGAGTGCAAAGTAAGTTAGAATTAGTTTTCTATTCCTCTATTATGCAATATTTTTTCCGTTTTTGTTTTTTTAATTTGTTTTCATTTGAAGTTTGTAGATTAAAAAAAGAGAGAGAATAGTCTTGCCTTCTTATCCCTTGACACAATCTGTTAAAAACTTACTTCAAGTAACGTTATAATGTAAATTTTGGAAAACATTCATTGTGACTGCTGAGTTGGTGTTATCTTTCGCAGTGCTTTGTGAGCGACTGTTGTGGAGTCATCTGTTTCTCCAACTAAGACACATGAACTGACATAGAGTATACGTTAAGTTATAGTTTTGGGGTAACACTATAGAAACCCATCTTCCAGGATGGAGTTTTGTATGGGACCAGATCCCCTGAACTCTGGTAGTGTACAAAGGCTTGGCCCTGATAAGTATCCTCAACTCTCAAATGGTATCTCCTATTTCATGTGTGTGTTCGCAAGGAACTGTTTTAAAACAATGTCTATATGTTTTTACATTGTTGTAACTTCTATCTTATCTCAATTACAGATATAAAGGAAGGTCTTGAGGGAGTGATCAATTGTTAATTTAGGTATTGTGTTAGAATTTCTAACCTATAATCCACACTTTTAGCTCAATGTACATAAAGTTTTAAATTTTGTTATAAACTCAGTCGAGACCACCAGTCTTTGTAAATTAATTTACGTATCATTTTTATGTGTTTCAGTTGTGAGAAACAATTTAAGTTATCATTTTTAGGTGTCAAAAATCTTGACTGAACTTTGATGTAAATGTAAACGAACTTTTAGACCAATACAGTGCTGGGCGAAAGCTGTTAAAGTTGTTGTTTGTAATTGTAGGTAGCCAATCAAATGTATTATAGTCAAGGTGTTTTTAATTGCATTAAGCAATTGTTCAGAAAATATGTGGAATCTTAAGCTGAAGGTATGGGAATTTTTTTTGTTCAATCAGGGGATGAACTTATTCTAGCAACTGATTTGAGTAGCAAAAAAATGAGTGTTTGTAAAATAAATGATAATGGCAAACTCCCTCATTGTAAAGTCCTAAATCTTCTGATAGATTTAATCTTGAATTCATTTTGACAAGGCAGCTCTGTATTTTTTAGTTTAAGTGTTTTCTACTTGGTTATCCTGTATTACTGGCCTACTCAAAATATTATATTTCGTTTGTTTTTTTCAAAGACTTGCATGTTCAAAGTAACATAGCAATGTTTTCCGTTTGTCAAGTTATTTATTTAATTTATTGTCTAAATAAAATATTGAAATGTCAATGTATAGTCTTGATATAGTCGCCAATTTAGAAACGAGAAGAATCTGGGGCTAGTCTTCTGGGGCTGGCTTGTGGGACTTTACACGGTGAGACTTGTCGCTTGCGACAAAGTCGTACCTTGTAAATCGGCCCTTACTGAGGGAAAAACCATGCACGAACGATCCACAAGATACAGCAAAATCAAACTCGATCGCCCCAGATCTCTTATCTTTATAAATACGGATGGATCTTGGCCGAGTTCTTTTTTTGTGTGCTTTCAGACCGAGATGAATCCGAGGTCCATAAACACGCATAAAAAGGAACGAGTTCAATGTCGATAGCTTGGTCAATAAAGGATTTTAAGCGAGCAAGATAGCGCCATCTTGTCCTCTCGGGGTAGCCAATCACAGTGCGGGATTTGGTTCGTATTGCCCGTTCACAGAGCTAGCCATATGATAAAGTACCGAGTTTAATAATTTCCAAGTCCCATATACAGGTTACATCACGTTCTCTGTTCCACATTATTCGTATGTGCTTGTCGTGCGCGGAGAACCTTCTTATAGAGGCGTCGAATCGTAATCTTGACCCATGGTTAAAATAGCATGCTCATTGGATACTTTTTGGGCTCGTCAGTTGACTTGTTGAAAGAGTTTTTACGTTATTGGCTGTTCCAGGCTTTCGGTCAGTGCAGACGATCGAAAAAGCAAGCGGGCGAAAGAAAAACGAATGTCCAGGGAGAGAAGAAGGAAAGAGCCTTATGATCCCGCTCATTCTAGAGTACTTTTTTACTCTTAACTGTTTCTAGATCTTTCTCCCGTTCACTATTCTGATTTTCTCCAATAACTTACTAGCAAGAGATAGAGGCCACGTGAAGGTGAATGCTGGGAAAGTGCGAACTTCTCATTCCAGACTCCTCGCAAGTTTAATATGTAGCCGCACGCACTAGAATGGTCATTCTGAATTTGAGAGGGTGGCTGGGAGGATAACTGATTCCAGATTCAAAGAATCTAGTTTTCACTGAGTGCCACTCAAACAACCTTTTTAAAACAAAAGTTGTTCTGTGCAAGATTTTTTTCCGGTGTTTGAATTTGCATGTTGTGGAGGCATTGTGATCAAATATAGCTATTTGAATTTAAGATGTTGAAAGCCCTTGAAAATAGTATTTGATGCCTGGAATATCCAGCCGTGTTGAGTTCATGGTTTCCTGGGGTGTCTTGGTCACTTAAGAGCGGTCAAATTACCGGCAAAAATAAACTTCACCGCATCTAATTGGCACCTTGGTTTTCTTTACACGGAAGAGTTCCTATTCAGCTCTTGAATGGATTTATAATTACGCCGGATTTTTCGGAGATTATCTTTTCTTTGGTGTCTTCGGTACAGGAAACGAAATGTCATTCTTGAATTGGTCAGCTTCCATTAGTAAAGGAAATCGTATGAATGCGACTGCAATTAAGGATTTACACTACAAATGATATTTAAAAATTCTCTCAAAATTGCACGGACCTTACAAGTTGAAAAAAATTCAAATGTCACAGTGGTGCATTCAATCCCATATGGGAGGGGTAGGGGAGGATTTGGAGTTGCTCTGAATCTAGAAGGCATTAAGAGGCATTAAGAGGAAACTTGATATTTCAAGTAGTAACTATAAACAAGTGTCAAAATTGTCTAATACCACAGACGTTTCAGTGTAGAAAACAACCGTTGTATAGTACGTTGGTAGCGCGTGCGCGTGAAGGGTAGCGCGCACACAGTTCAAATGTATTTGCAATCATTTCAAATCCAGTTGTTTGCGAACGATGGTGGTTCCTCTATACAAACGCATATCCCGCACTTGAGCATCTGTGATACTGTGACCCGCGGAGTTAAAATGTTGTGCCACAGGAAACGCAGGAGTGTTGTTGCGTAAGCTTCGCAAATGCTCACCAAATCGACGCCTGAGACTTCGTCAAATTTCACCGACGTAAATATGGGAGTATCTGTGGCACAACATAATTGAATAATTCTGAAAACCGAGTCTTTTTGGAAAATTAAACAAAGAAACCGATTTGCTGATGAAAGTTTTTACTCATTAACAGATTATGAAACTTAGCTGGCATATCAAATAAAAAAAACAATAAATACATAATTAAATCTATAATCTAACGCCAACGTCAAGGACAATGACAATGGAAATAAATTAAATGTACTAATTCAGATTTATTTGAAAGTTGGGGCCATTTCTATGTGAATTTGTGACAATTTTGGGGGAATTGTCTGTTATGCATAAAATTATATATGAATAACAAAGTGTCTTTAATAGGAGTTTTCAATGTCTCCGGTTGTAACAGCTTTATCGAGCCCCGCTATCTCTCAGATTTTTTCTTTCCCAGCTTGGCCATTTTTTTTTCGAGTTATCTTTATTAATATAAATAGTTCATCACATATTTATTGGCAATAAATGTGTTAAGGAAGCTTCCGTTTGTTTTCAATGATCATCTTTCTCTGTCAACATGAACTTCTCCGGCTTTCAACTCGAATTAGAGATTGGAGTTGCTTTCATATGGTCGAATGAAGAGTTTGCTTTTCGTTTCTACGCCAACGAAACGCCGGAACTTAATTAACACAGAACACCTGTATTTTCTTCCTGCGATTCCTGGCATTCAAATGAAATATAAAGAAAATCAACTGATCGCAAAATCTATTTGTCAATTTGCTCTCCCAACAATTCGTAAAACACCTTTTTGTTTCATTGTTTCAAACTATTGGAGGATTCGCTCAATGCGCTCTCGATGTACATCTCTATCTGCTCTCTAGTCGAATTAACTATTCTGTAATTAAAATTTGACAAACGGAGAGAGCAAAGGGCTTCGGTTAAAGCAGCTGCCAACTAGATGTTAATTCCACGCGGATCAATATTTCACGCAGTGGAGTATTATTTTTGACTGCGAGCGATACCCGGCAACCGTCCTAGAACATCATGTAAAGCAATATTTAAACACATCACCAAGCTACTTGTTAGCCGCTGTCGGGATGTCACACGTGTATTCGAGACAGCAAATTCGTTCCTCAAGGTCCACGCAGAGCAAAGGGGGACTCTCTTATCGAAGACATTTTCCTCATTTCGACTTGAACAGCCGAGCAGTAAAATTGCCCCCAATTATAAAGAACGAGTTGCTAGTCGGTCGCGTTGGGCAAGCTGTTGTTCAAACCAACCAAGGCCCCTCACACACAGGTACGAGGCCGAAAGAAACTTTAACTGTTTCGTTTCCCAATTTCCCCGACGCTCTATCGCAAAAAAGCCAGAATGGGAGTGCCTCACTACGACACAAGACTGAAAGCAAAAAAGCACCGATAAAACATGTCGAGAAAGCACCGATCAACTTTCCAAACTCCTACACAGTATTACCTCCGATAGGAAAAACAAGCTCATGGAGCACTTACAACGGATATTCCTCCGTTCAATTACCTACGGGAAATGGCGGAAAAGTCCAGATGTCGGCCCAAGACCAGATGAAAAGTCGACGAAAGACATCTTCTCAGAGGACACGCTCAGATCACAGATGTCCGCCGCCTTCACCGACCACAATGAAAAGCTCAGATCCAGCGACAAATAGAAAAAACATTTCAACAGCCTCAATCGTTAACATTCCAACTGCTTTCGATAATCAGAATCAAAACGGAAAGTTGGCTGTGTTTGTGTCCGACACCAGCACTGCTAGAGCAACAACAAACGAAGACACTATTAGCGATAACGAATTACCGAGCCTATCCAACGAAGACATTCAAGTGACAGAATTCGATTCTGTGCATGTGTTAGAGAAGCTTGAACTAACGAAAGAAGCCGAGAAGTTCTTGGAGAGCGAACAAAGTAAGCGTCGACCAGCGACTTGTATAGAAATTGATCCTTCGCTGAAAAACGCTGTCGATATAATACGGGATAATCTATTGCGTCAGACCATGGAGGAATTATGCATGATGTGGTAAAGAAATTATATCGACCAAAAATTAGCAGGGACTCTGATTTATCACTGAATATTTATTCTACGGTAACTGTGCCAAAATACGGTTTGCGTCTACAGCGAGTCAGCTCAAAATTTCACGTGCGCTTTTTGAAATGAGGAAATACTTAATATGAACTCTGTTTGGGCTTAAAATGTTTGCCAGAGAGCGATCTCACTGTGACCACCTGGAATAATTATCGACTGTAAATATAACATGTAAAATTGATAAGATAAAAGTCGAAAATTGGAGCGATAACTGAATCGCAAATAAAAATAAATAGTACGTTCGCAAATAGATTTAATCTTGTTGGTGTTTAAAATCGATGACTGTTTTAGGTGGTGAGTATATTAAAATCTTTTCGTCTACAGATCGCTGTCAGCGGCGCCCCTTTTTCGCTTCGTGTTTTTAAGATAATGGAACTGATTAGATAAAGCGGAGAGAGCTGACGTTGAGTGAATTTTGCTGATGTTAATTCAAATTTTGATAAACTGACCAGTGACATCCTGAGAGGTATTACAATATCACATCATGAATTATGCAGGATTTAATAGCACTTCAGGATTATGTGAATTCAAGTGAAAATCTCTCTCATTAAAATTAGAATATGTTCTAGCAGTACAAGAAAGAAAAACGTGACACGAAAAAAAATAATCATCGCTGCTGCTACATGAATTCGAAGTGTGGGCAACTCATTAGCTCCACGGCCACTGGTCTCCTTTTTCGCCACGTTATATGTTCATTTGCATTATTTGTTTCACTCATTGGTCCTAAAAAACCTATTGCGGCAATGGTTAATCAAAGTATTTACTCATTCGTGATGTATTATTATTATAATTATTATTATTATTATTATAATTATTATTATTATTATTATTATTATTATTATTATTATTATTATTATATTCCAATTTCAAACTTCTCAGTTTTTAATTCATTTTCTATACAACATATTTTGCTTTTCATTTTAACGACCGTACCATAAAACCGTTTATTGTAAATAGTTTTCCGCCAGAGTTGATTTTTATAACCTTTTTATCCACGCGTTATTATTATGTTCTGTAATTGTAAATAGGAATTGAATTGAGGCTCAATAAAGTTTTTTTAAATTATTATTATTATTATTATTATTATTATTATTATTATTATTATCGTGATTACTGTTATTGTGCCATGTAACGTCATCTTTTTCATGGTTTTTTCGAGTGTTTGCGCATGTTCATGTTTTCTCGTGGAATTCACCAATACGATACCAAGAGGAAACAAAAAACATATTTACTCCAACGACACCTGAAATAGACTACTTTTAGACGAAAAAAAAAGCCATCGAGTTCCCACCATCGATTTTTCACCCGTATAAGATAGGTTGCTTAGGAACATGACTTCATATTGTTTCTATGTAACGAAAGCCAACTGCATGACGTCACAATTGTTAGCAGTGCGCGGGAATACTCCTACTAGTCGTACAATGTTCTGATTGGTTCATTAGAATGGAAAACAAGTCGGGTGACCCAGAAGTGACTCTAGCTAGCTAGTCTAGAAAATTCATCGTAATATAAATTTCTTTTTATCTTCTTGGTTTAATTAACAACTGGATTATAAGCTCGGGATTTCTATGAGGTAATAGCTGACGAGGCCTCGGCCTCATCAACTATTATCTCATAGAAATCAAGAGCGAATAATCTAACTGTTTTTGTAGAATTCTAAGTGAGATTTCCATTTACTAGTCGACGTATTTTTAAACTTTGCGCCTAGTCTAGGATTCCAATTCCTGTTTCTATAACTTTAATCCTCATTTTCTCTTGTTTTTATCTTTGTTTTTGTAAGTATGGAAAAAATGATCTGAATGAGATGACGCACACAACTTCTTGTAGACATGTTATTAGCATCGAGCATAAAGCTAGTGCTGTTTTTGTTGTGTTTTAGCTCGTTTTGTCGTTTCAGAGGAAGAAAGAATTTTATAACTCCGCTTAGTTTAAAATATAAAACAGTACTGTGTTGTTCAGTTTAACCTCGATTTAACGAACCTCTGTATAACGAAATTCTCGGTATAGAGAACGATTTTCCTGGCTCCAGTAAAAGAAAAAAATATGGAAAAAAACCTCGATATAACGGACATATTTTGGCAGCCTCTTGGCCCTTCGTTATATCGAGGTTCCATTGTTAGTAACAAATTTTCAGTCTCGGGATCATTATCAAAATATTCTTGAATTTCGCAAATTTCTAAATATGTTCTTATGTAAAAAGGAGTATACAGAGCAGTAGATCTTATTGCGTGTTACTTCGAGCGCTATTACGTTTTCAACTACAGCTTCAATAAAATGGCTTCACGAATTATACTAACTGATGTGGAATTTCGTTCTTCCAAAAATTGCGATATTTAGGATGTTCGCGTGCAAAATATTCCCACGTACAGAGTTTTTAAAGCTTACCATGCATTAAAGTAAAAAAGTCAAAAATGGGGGGGGGGGGATCCTTACCCTCTTTTTCGTGATAAGGCACATTGAAAACCACGAGTTTTTGGGGGCTTTCCTATTTTACTGAAGATCTTGGCTCACAAATACCAGAAATAAAGATAGTAAATTAGTGAAATCAATCATTTTCAAACGATCAACTAAACGAACTCAATTCAACAGAACTAAGTCTATTAAGTTAAGTTTTGCAGCTAATGTCGTTCCATGAGGTAGAATATGCCTTGAAAAGAATAAATATTGCCCCTCTACATTCAAAATAAAACGATGGTCGCACGTGAGCAGAAGAGATGAAATATTTGAAACTTCTCACGTACAAAAAATGGTATCTGTAGAAAGAAAAATGGGGTCATCGACTTGGAAAGTAAACTGCTAGTAAAATTAGCGCACCCGGTACCAAATCCTTCACTTGCTTGTTTATTTTTCCTTTCAGCGTACGCTTGAAGTATGACCTGGCGTAAAGTTGCGACATGAATTAACTGTCCAGCAAGGACGCGAAAAAACGAAAGCGAACGTACTTGAATTGTCGCTAATAGTAAGCTATAAGGTGCTTTTCCAGATTGTTTGCTACCTCGCTCTTAGACGTTTTCATCCGTCGAAGAGAGAAAGCCCAAATCTCTTGTCAGTCTTTTAACACGATCAGGTCCCAGACTTGCCATAAACCTTTCATAAAAAAGACTAGTTTAATCTACATGAATATAGATATGTGAGCAAAAGTCACTTTCTAATATAGCCCTTAGAAGCCAATGGCACTTCGGTCGTTCCTTAGGTTTCCAGCGCGTCACGTTTCCTTTAGTGCGCATCTGCTTTGCAGCTGCGACTTTTCTGACAGATGCAAACTTGAAGCGTTTCCGATGTCCTGAAGGCTTGGCTAAACTAAGTCAAAACTGTATTGTGGGTGTTATACCGATGTATGTATATAATTCTTAGCTTATTATTAAACAACATAAAACAGAAATTGTAGCTTTTCTCTGGGGACTTTTTACCAGTCGAAAGTTATTCTTTTTGTACTTTCCTTTCTATCAAACCTTCCTTTCCTATTTCGTCGCCTCAATATTCAGTTTATATAAGCTTATGTTCAGTGAACCACCGGGGAAAATATTTTTAAAAATTCTCCTGTGAGTTGAAAGCTTAGTTGCTAAATAATACATCCCCGACCCTAACATGCGTAAGGTAACATATGGTCCTTACATAAATAAACTGAACTTCTCAAAAACTAGTAAGAGAACCAGGTCAAATTATTTTCGCTTTTTCGGACTTACTAACATACGTTTAACTGTTCAGCCAATATGGAAGACTATTTTTTCAGTGAAGCTCGATTTCAACAATAATAATGACTGTGCTAGTGGGTAGTAGAAGATGGATGTTTACGCGGAAAGCCATTGTTCCACCCATCCACTGATCCTTTTGCTTGGCAACTTTCTCATTCTTTGCTAGTTGTTAAAGCCATCGTAGTTAGCCCTAGGCTCCATTACTGTCCTGAGACTAGGTATTTTGTCTTCAAAAAGCATAAATTTTACGATTGTGCAATTAAAACAGGGTGCCTCTCTGGAACTGTTTTTCAACGAAAGGAGGAGCAGGGGGGAGCAGTCGTCATAATACTGAAGTGAATAAGTGTTTTCTCGAGACTGTGTGTATTCTTCTACACCAGCTGCATGAGCGAAAGAATAAACGTTTCCGTCGCAATGATTTGTTTTTGTGAAATAAATGTGACAAAATCTTCTGGGCTCATCTGAGATCCAGCAACAGCAAGTACCCTTTGGCAGAAGGCATAACATTTCAAGCATCAGGTTTCGTTTGAAGCCAGGCTATTGCAACGTAGATATAAGTTCTCCTGTAGCTTGACTAAAATCTTAAATTTTTTTAACCCGTTCACATTGCTATGAAGGGGAAAAAAACGAGCTTATATTTCTTTGATGAGGAATTTGTTGCAAGGAACCTTAGTTAAGCTGTTCCCTTGGACACCTGACCGATGACATGAATTCAAATTTGCCGGGTATAGAAAATTTGCACTCGACAATTCATGTATTCTGGATAGATCTCTCATAAGACCGAATTTACTTTGTACAAATGGTTTGGACATCAGTCCTACAGTCCTGTCACCTCTTGTATGCCATGCCACGATTGCATGATTTTGAAAGGCCCGTATAGTTTAAACCATGCACATCTTAGCTTAAATCTGCTAGCGCTTTATCACGAATGCCGTTCCTTTAGATGCTTGGTGATTGGTGATGCTACTTAGTACATAGTGAGTAGCCTAGAAGTTTTAAACTGAAAATGCGGCTGTTTCTACTACGCTGACCCGAGTGTTCTACAACCGTGAACCATATTATACTCTAATTTACTCGTACTTGAATTATGGCATCATGAGCTGGAGTGCTGTTTACAAAACTAAACTCACAAGAATATAGACTAACAAAAACCGATTAGTGTACGTGCTTTATTCTTCGCTCATAGGAGGGAAAATGCCAAAATTTTCTATACCTTAAGTGAAATTTTAGATCCAAATAATATGTACAACTGATTAAGATTGCACTCTTTGCTTATAAAATTCAAAATTATAAAAATAGCTTACAGCTGTTTTCTCTGTCGGGTGCTCCTACATCCATCATTTGTATTTCAGGAATGTATTTTTGTTCTCCGCGTTTAGCTTCAGTGCATGCATCCTCGGAGACCCAGGGGCTGCTAGCTTATTTGCAGAAGAGCCCCTGGGAACTTACTCTTACCGAACCAGTTCCAGAAATTTTCGAATTCGCCCCGCTGATTGGCCAGAAAAATCTTTTTTTCTGGCCAATCAGCGGGACGAATTCGAAAATTTCTGGAACTGGTTCTGTAAGAGTAAGTTCCCAGGGGCTCTTCTGCCCTTCAAATAAGCTAGCAGCCCCTGGGTCACCGAGGATTCAGTGAATGCTATCTTAGGAGTCGACCACGGGCAGCACAGCCTTAAAAGTACATCAACACAGAATCAAGTGTTTAGCCGATTGCACCCGTTCTTCTGCCTTCACCGCGCGGCCAAAGAAGATGGCATTGCACATCTACGTAATCGGATTTTTCTACACCATTTTCATTCTAGCCAGCTTGGTTGGTAACGGAGGTTTTCTAGTGCTGTTCATATTCTCTCGGAAAGTTCGCCAAGCGGTCGGTGTACTCATACTAAGTCTTGCTGTGGCGGATTTGATGTTCCCGCTGATCGTTGTGCCCATACACTTCGACTACTTGATCTCGGGAACTTGGCAAAGAAGAACGTCGCTCTGCCAGTTAAGAATATTTGCCTACTTGGTGGCGGCATCCGCGTCCGTTTTGAGTTTCTGTGGCGTAACTGTAGAGCGTTACATCCGAATCATTTTCCCACTGCGTTACAGAGCCGTTGAAAACGTCAAGTGCATTTTTGCAGCAGTGGCGTTGTTGTGGTTGTATTCTCTAAGCTCATCGTCGTTCATCTTTGCTGACTTTTTAAACGAGTCCCATCTTCCGTCGACAAGTGGATCCTGTAGTCATGCTTTGCCGACGAGACTTTTTCTTACACTATTTTTGCTGACATATTGCGTGCCTTTGGTTGTGTTGCTTTTTATCTACGTCCATATCCTTCAAATCTCTGGAAAGCATCGCAGAAAGATTGTCCCGGTCAATAGAAATCCCGCCACAAATGATTATGCTCGAAAAAAGACAGCGAGACAATCCGCGATGGTTTTATTGCAGTTATTCCACTGTGTTATCTGCTGGCTTCCTATCTCAGTCTCTACTCTTGTATTGAAAACGAGTGTAGCTTCTGAGCTCTCTTGGCCCAATTTGACTTGGTATCAATTTATAACCCTCTTGGCCTTTTTAAACTCAGTATTAAACCCCTTCATATACGGCTACAACAATAGTCACTTTAAAGCTGTCCTGAGAAATTATATTTCAAGAAGATCTGCCAGAGTGTGTTCTATCACAACCCAATCTAACGCTTTCGTTCTTCGATCTCAGATATTGTCAAAAACAAGGCAAGAAACTCATAGCTAAACATAAGACGAGTGATTAAGATTACAATCTTTTGTCTATATAAGAATTTATAATGAAGTTTCCCTGTAACGCGTGCTCTGATTGGCTGAAACAGCGTGCTTTATCCGAGAACAGAGCACGGGTTGAGGACATTAAGATGGCTATCAAATTTTTGCACCGGTATTCTCTGTCAGACTCCGCGTACAAATTCAGGCCAAATGGAGGCTATCGTTGATTTATTTCTTGCAGTCTGGCTCTTTAATTACTTCAACGCCATCAAAGTCATGATAGGGAAGATAATCTAAAGCTCTGTCGGCAATATAACATTAAGGATATTTTTCCAGGGCCGGAAAAACAATAGTCATAAAAAAAGAGTATAGTGAACGTTACAGCATCTTTTATCGTATAATCTTGTTAGCTGAGCTCGGTATCTTGATTTCTTTCAATATAACTTTGTGCTGTTGCAGTGTTATATTAATTTACCGAACATCATAAAATCGTCAATAGTATTAAGGCTGAAATCAGTCTGCGCAAGTGAGCAAAATTAACATGCCCAGGCGCATTCTCGTCCCCAGAGCTTTCGTTTTTTTTATGGTCACGTGGTCGGCGTAATGACGCAGACGCAGAAAAAACCAGGCGAGCGCTCAAGCGCGGGACCGATTTAAAACCTTGAGAAAGATTTCTTTCTGCATCGTACGACATGAAGTCCAGTTACCAATTTATTTGCATAAGAAACAAATTCTGATTACGAAGCCTAAATCAAAGTCTCGTTGTGCCAGCCTATGGATGAATAGGCAGTGCATTTTCGGCCAAGATAAATTGGTTATGGTTCTTGTTCAATTAACACTGTGAAACAGCTGTATACAATTATTTCAAAATTATAATACACGATTTTAACAGTTATTTTAGGCAATCAAGTTGAGAAGGCTCAGACTTCCAAGAGTTTTTTGCCCAATTTTTCACTTAAGTGGGACCTGGATATTGGCAAAATCTTGTTTACTTCAAGCTTTATCAAATATGAATAATTTGATTTTAGTTTACTGGTAAATGGGAAATCTATAGAAAGAAAAGCGCTTCCTTCAATATGATAATAGTCATTTCAGACAGTTTTGTTTTCAATCTGAACGCGAAGTGAAAGGGATGTTTTACAATTTATAAGTTTTTTCATATAACTATGTCCATGGGGATGGGGAAGAGAAATAACAAAGCGTTATATAAGCTCTGGCTTAAGTTCAAAACCTTATCTATTTTACATAGTGTTTTTGACAGGAAAGACTTCCCTTTCATATAGTTGTAGCTTCTAGCTGGAAATCCCTATCACAAACCTACTATGGCCCCACTAGATTTCATTTCTGGGATACATAATCAGTTAAGATTTTAAATCCCTGTCTTGTTTAGTCTTATAATACCTCCAATCTGGAAAAAGTACACCTTTAGTCAACTATAGCCCCCTAGCTTGGTGCAATACAATAATAACGTCACTACAAACTGTAGAGTGAACAAAATAAAAAAAATTGTTATAATCAAGCTTAGAGGAAGGAAATAAAAGTATATAGTATTCAGAGGAAATTGTGTGTGCTAATCTTACACTACTACTACTGGCCGCTACTAAGGCTGTATAAAACCAGCATCAAAAGGGTAATGATCCAAGAGTCAGGTCATAAATAGGGTATCACTGATATTTTTGGTCAGGTCACAAATACGGTAGAGAAAATCACAGATTTTGGTCATAAATAGGGTAAGGGGTTTAGAAAGCGGGTCGCACACCCCTACTCGATTTTTCAGAAAGTACCACCCTCCCTGGGTTAAAAGTCAGTAGTGCTAGTTTTCCATGATTGGTAACAATAACTAGTAATTATCGTGCGTAAAGCTTATAAGTGACAATCACAAGTATTTAGTGACAAAAACTTGCAACTGGATACGCAGTGTGCGCTATCTAGCAGCACTGTTTTGGTCTGCATATGCTGCTTTTATCAAAACTTCCTGCTTAAAACAACCCTCGGCAATCAGTAATATCCGAGGTAAAAAAGAAACTGTTTATAAATGGTAACAGCAGGGTAGTTTCGCTTTCTAACGTACAAATCAAACTGCTATTGTAAACCCTTCCGTGCACCGGGAGAGATGTTTTTGTATATTACCATATCTTCATTCTGGCTTCGTCAATAAAGCCTCTATCAATGTTTTCGTGTCACAAATGTCCAACCAAGACCGGAAAACGAACCTTTGAGTCAAAAACATTGTCGATTTACTGATGTTTACTCCCGTTAACAATTGATAGTCGAAAAATCAAGTGATGTTTTTAAACTCTACAGCAAGTAAAATCGAGAAACAGAATTAGGACTTGGTTGATCACAATTTTTCCAGTTAAAACTAACTGCATGAACTGAGTGTTATGCTTTAGGGCAAGATAACAATTATCACTGTCAAGTTAACGGTCAATAACGAACTAAACATTTATTTCTTATTTCACTCCGCCAAAAAGTTGGGATACTCACGGTTCACCTTTCACGGTTTACATTTCACGTTTCACATTTCACGGAAAACGTAAGAACACTCATTGACCCCGAAAAACATCCTTTATAGCACTTAAATCCCTAAGCTGCGTAGAATTGCAATCATCACAAGTGAAGGACTTGGGTAAACAGCCTAAACTTTTTTCCGTCTTCATAGTCAAATCCCTAGGTTTTCTAGTGAATGGGCTAATTCATGCCAGTAACCTCGTTCCATAGATGTAGACAAAATGTTGTTATACTCACCGATTGAATGAATCTTTTCAGTTCAGTTTCTTGCTTAAAGCGCTTTGCTTCCGGCAAAGGGCTTAATGTTTTCTTGCCGCAAGACAGAAACAACAGGTATTAACTGAACAAAAACTGAAACGCAAAATTAAACCTGGCCGCTAACGAGGCTTATAGATAGCTGATAACAACAGTACCTGCACACTTTTGTTTAATTTCAAATATGGCTTTTACTCTCGCAAAAAAAAAAAAGAAAAAAAAAAACAGAAGAACTCAAAGTCAGTTAATTGCGATCACTTTTCATTTAACGAAAAGTAATTTTCTACAGCTATTTGTCTTCTCTTGCATTTTAAGTGACTTGTAATGTCAGAACCTGGGAATTATTTTCTAGCTTAACAATACGAAGCATATGATCTGCCTCACTACACAGATATTGAAAAAAAAGGTTGGCCTTTATAAAAATCCGTTTAAAGTTTAAATTAAGAATGTAACATCTTTGTATCCCAACAAATTTATACCTGTATGTAGCGATGACTAAACTTCTTTATAGGACTTCATTTTGTTAACTGCTAAACAAGTCATTCTAAACACGATGAAGCATTTTGTTTTTATTTTCGACTCTGTTCTCGTATGTACGTACGTAGATAAAATCAATTCGTTTAGACTTCACTTTTGTGAAGAATGAAATCATCTTTTCCCGGACAATTCAATCTGTTTTTATATCTTGTGAAATATTTACAGGCAGTGACCATTTAATTAAAACACTTCAGATGTTATACTACAAAAAAATTATCAACTGTTCATTCTTCGACCCAGTGGTAAAATAAAATTGTTGTAATGGTATCGCTCACAAAGTTGGTATAATATACGATTTTTTATAACAACGCCTTATCTTCAGCCATTTGCGAACATCCGCAATCCCAGTGAAGGCGTATAACTTCACGTAGTTTTCTGACTGCATGTTCAGTCCCCAGCATTACCGTATTACTCGTAAAATCAGTTGGGACATTTTCAAAGACGTAAGATTCGCCGACAGGCGATGCTGCATGTACATTTTTTTCGGGAAGGGTTCGCTTTTTCGGTTCAAAAGTATTGCGAGCTGCAGAGAACGAACTGTTCATTATTAAAGCTACAAGGCGCTACAAGATTCGCGAAAGAAAAAAAAATAGCTATTTCTCGTTTCCTTTCAGGAACAACTGGTAGCGTGGGAAGTTAAAGCATCCTGGATGTTCCACGCTTTAAAACATTTATACGCATTTTACCGCATCTGTTTTGACAATAAATGTTACAACGAAACGTTCGTGAAAAAGGTTTCAATCTACAGAAAAACTACGAAACCTCTGGAAAGTGTTAACAGCCTTCACAAGCCGGAAGCGGTAGCCTGACAGGCTCAAAGTATTTTTTTGGATTTACATGTGTTATCAAACGAGGAGATCAGGTGTTAAGATATAAAAACAGCAAACGTAAATTCACTATGGCGGAGTATTTTGCAGTTGCTATGGAAATAACAGAGTGTTAAATAATCTGTTAGATTTTTGAGCAACACCAAACTGCACTAGGCAGAGACGCGGGTTGATTTTTCACGGTTCGTGACGATAAAAAACTATCTTATTAAGCAATGGTCAGCAGTAGCTGCGAGTTCAGAAAGGTCACGCCAAGCACTTTCCTTGAATCGTCAATCTCGGATATATCGCTTTTCAGCACGGGCTTGATCATTTATTGTCGGCCTGCTCAGGCTTCTACTGTGTTAAATTGTAAACAAACACAGCTTTTGTGATCCTTACACCTGTCTCCTCTTAAGTTGTCAACATATAGAGCTAAATTAGGTACATTTCTTCCATATTTCTGCGAAGGAATATCTCCTTTAGTTGTTCGGTAACGTTGATCAATGCAGGCTCATTTTCCAGACAGACGCCCTCTCTTCGACCTTTACGTTTTCCCTTTAAAAACAATAGAGTTGTAGCGCTTGGTTTCCTCTCGCCAGTTTCGTTATCCTGACCTTCAGTTCGCGTTTTCTTTTTCGTGGAAGCGTTTTTCTCCACTGCCGCGGAGTGCGAATCATGATTCGTGTTTGAATTCCCACTTTTCCTATTATCTGGAGGTTTTCGTGCGACCTCCCGTCTTTGTTTGTCATCATTTCGTAAGCTATTATCCACAGCGGATTTATTAGAATCTGTAAAGTTTTTGTCCCTTTTCTCGCCACGTGAAGCTCTATCCTGAACCGATTTGCCCTGCGTTTCACTGGCAAGCGGCTCTTTAATTCTCTGAATCGGAGGCAAAACAGCGTATGATTGTGGAAAGTGATGTCCCAGAGGTGCGAACTCAAGCTTCGATTCAGTGTTCTTTTCATTTAGGATCGTCGCTTTAAAATCACGCCGCGGCTGAGTCGCCGCGGTCGATAAATTGCGACTAACATGGGGACTTCTGTATCGCCCGGGGAATGGGTCTTTAGGGACGTGAATAACCGTCCGCTGCGAATGATTTGGCAATACAGTCGATGAGAATCCTTGCTCTTGCGACTGTCGCCACGTTTGACTTCTACTCGGTGGTTGCCGAAGAATATTTGCCGCTGGTACAGCTCCCTGAATCGGCGGCAGTTTAAAATTTCGACTAGAGTTCAGTGACTTTTCCATTATCGCCTTGGAGATCCATTCGCGCTCGAACCAACATTAACAAGACCGTGTATCCGCGTGCATCTGTCTGCCAAACAGCCAAATAAACTCACGGTGAATTTGTCTGAATTTGTCTGAAGTTAGCGAGGTGACATGCTAGCTGAACAACTAGACAACCAAATTCATCGATTAATAACACCGCTCGTGTGTTTCTATGTACGTCCTATCGACGGACGTGAATAAAACATATCATTTTGCCATCCAGCTATATTTTCGAAATTTTCCGCTGCATCTGTTTTCCGTTCATATATACGCGTAGCCTGGGGAGATTACTAATTTTACCATTTTCGACAAGCGTGTGTGCGCAGTGCATGCTAGCAAACTTTCAAACACGCGCGCGCGACTATCCCCTTGCCGCTTTTGTGCATGCATTTTCCAATATTTTATTTTGGCAGCACCAGATAACAGCAAAGTATATCAATTTGCTTATCGATAGAGTAATTATGCAAATTTATAAATTGAAGAACTCCAGCCGCGAGGAAAGTTGCAGCGGCAAAGGTACATGGAGTTAAATTGTACTGTAAGACTGACTTCAAGAAACTGTCATTAACTTCAATATAGTTTAAGAATATTAAGAAATGCGTAAGAGCGGCTAGTTGAAACTAGTTGTTCACGAAAACAGGTAGATGATTGGCACATGGGATTTTCTTATATCCTCTTTCATGTGAAATTTAATATGTCGTATTGACTCGGCAAATTCACAAAGTAATAAAATACTGCTAAATATACCACGATTGTCTTTGGGGCAAAAATAATTAATGTGCTTGGCTTCTTATCATCTCGATCTCCGCTTGAAATTTGTTCATGGTTCTTCTTCCTTTTTTGCTAGTTCCATAATTTAATCATGCATTCTGTATTCAAGGTTTATTTTTCATCTTTTCAGGACAAAAATATGCGCATGAAAAAAAACCACCTGTTCTTACTTGCGACTACTTCGAAAATTGCGCTCGAAATTAAACTAGTTCCGAGAAAACAGTCTGGCAAGGCCGCAAAAATGGCTTAGAATTGATTTGTGATTCAAAATTATCGAGATCAGAAGAGAGAAAAAAAGTATGCTGCTAGCAGGTGCAGTCAGAAATTTCGAAGTTATTGGCTCAATTATATGACCACATGAGGTCCTTGCCAACAAATAGAATGGTTAAAAACCAGCAGTTTTAGGATTACTTTCTTGGCTCGAGGTGCAATTCGCAATGACAAATATCTCATGTAATAACCCCAAAGCGGAAATGGTTGAGTAAATGTTTTGAAACTTAGGTTATCAATAGTCTCCTGGAATCGCTAAATTATAAATGTAGTTCGGCCATTTACGAGCGCAATACAAAGTTAACAGAAATATCCGCACTGAAAAAAAAACAAAGTAAGTTTATCTTTACTAGGTTTCAGTTTTGGCTTAGCACTGATGATCGACACCGGTTACTGTATTTACCCGGTTTTTACGGTGTTTTTGCGTTTCGCGAGTATAATCATAAACAGTGATCATCCAATATTAATATTAAAAACACAGTCTGGAAACAGGGTAGGAAAATCATCTCTGTTAGTAGTTGACACTGCCGCTGAATATGCGGAAAAGAAATCTGACGATCGCGAGGTGAATTGCAAATTATGGCTACTGTAGAAAGGTGAGTCAACTAAATAATTAACAGGATCACTCCCTTGCCAAGATATCTGTGACAATTTGACACAAATTTGCTTAAAAAGCAAAAACTAAGTTATTACAGCTAGACAAATATTTAATTTAATTTGCGAGGTAGATGTCGGGTTTAGAAGCAATATTATTTTAAGAAATGGTGCTATATTCATGTATCTATCGAGTATATCAATTAAGCGATAAATAGGGACTGAATCCGCGGAATCCTGAAAAAGCCAAGAAAAAAAAAAAAGATTAGCCGCGGCAGCTTTACTGCGAGTAGACATACGTGAGTACACGGCAAAAAGTTTACGTTCTTGCTGTGCACTTGACTTCGACTAAATCGGCTTTAATTTAACTAGATTGTCTTGTTGAAGTAAATGAAAGCGCAAAACCGCATATTTATTAAACCAAGCAGATTATACAGCTGCTTGAAGTGCTGATTGAGTCAGCAGTCAATGTCAAAATTGGCAGGAGTGGAACCCAGGACCTTTCAGGCACAGGCCATGCTCCAACCGCACTGGACCCCCCGG
>OMLO01000801.1_pt1 | contig 22423 bp, 9 predicted proteins | sample 1674811 | NCBI WGS metagenome assembly OMLO01 (sample SAMN06265003, study PRJEB25207) | coral metagenome | isolation source: Coral host | place: Mexico:La Bocana,Puerto Morelos, Mexico | collected 2008-11-13 | reverse complement strand
CGTAACAAAGTTTACCTTTTTCGTGATATTATAAACATACGGGCACGTTTGACAAGCAAATCTATAACAGGAAGGTCCTGTACCCTCCTCCACAGTCAAAACATTAGAACAAGTTGGGCAGAACAACAACATCCTATCGGTGATCGATCCACCTGACTCAAGACTTACTTCACTTGGTTTTTCTTAGCCTTCCTGTTTCTTCTTCATGTATGAGAAACGAAATATATCTTTTAGCAACATCCGCTGACCATTTTCTTACCATTTTCTTTTCACTTTTTTTCACGTTTTCTTCTTTCCCATGTTTCTTATTTGCTATTTGCGAGCTTAGGGTTTTTTCAACTTTTCCGACTGACAAATTAAGATGTTCATCTTCTACGAAGGGCGACGTGAACTGGTACGATGTGTCAACCGGACTGATAAGTTTGGCTTTTGTCTGCATTATCATAAGAAATATTAATTATTTTGTTGTGGTTTGCCATCGACAGTTTAATCAGCTTTGAGTCTTTTACCAGTAGAGGGTCCTGAAGGGGGGGGGGATATAAATCCCATTTTCCCAGCCCAAATTTTGCCCAAACCCCATTTCCCAGCCTATTGTTTTTCCAAATTTTAAAAATTGCAGTCCCAGTTCTATTGTTTTTCTGTCTGTGATTCCCATTCCCAGTGACCAAATCCCAGTCCCAGCTACCCAAATCCTACTTTCCCAGTGAAAATTTGCCCAAATCCCAGTTCCCATTTTACCCCTTCAGGACCCCCCCAGTAAGACATAACTGACGACACGGTCTTAATACAGTCAGTTCTGGTAGCATTGTCCATATTAGATTTGTTTTTATGTTACATGTTCTCAGGAACTGACATCCTCGGAGACCCAGGGGCACTTAGGTGGATCGGAAAGACCCTGACGTCACTCCGAGATATATGGATGATTCAATATTATCTCAATATATATCTATTTTTTTTCATCTTGAAATTTTCGACGAATTACAAGAAGCGATTCAAAACTTCTCTTGTATTTTCTCATAACAGACGCGCTCTTTATGTCAGTCACCTTCTCCACTGTTTGCCAACGATAAGTCCTTTGGGCGACTTTGTTGAAACAGATGTTACGTACAAGATCAGCGCAAAACTACCCGGCCACGCATTCATGATCTGATCCACTCCAGTAAAATAGCCGTCCGTGAGTAAAATAGAATTGACTCTAAGAAAATTATCGACTTGCTATAGAAAAAAACAATTTTTTGTTGTTGTTGTTTATAGACACAACACCATTTTCCAACATGATAAGTCTTGCACTATAACTGAAGGTTTATGTATCCTCGGAATTTTCGATAAACTCAAATGTTGACACTCGTAGAACAAAGGTCTAAGCTGAGTTTGATACACTGTTTATATGGTAAGAGAAAACGTCCATATCATTTCAGTGTCTTGACATCTCTCTGAGTGACTCATAGAAAAATAAAACATTTTTAAATCTCGTGCGTATAATATTGAATAATTTTAAACATGAGTAAACACAATAATTACAATATTTCTCAAAGCATCGAAACTGGCCAATGGCTTATATTGAGCACCGAGTTACATAACTGGTTATAAACTTAGACATGTAAATATTTCTTCTCAGTTCTATATTGTCAATAGTGCTGCTTTTTGCTTTTATCTTTTGGAAGGTCGGACATAACTTGTGTTGTTTATATCAATAACACAAAACATGACAGGATGATCAAAACTGCGTGGAAATTTGAGCTGTGAGTGAATTACTCCTACGGAAGTACTTAGCGCCGGGGTATCTTTTATCAAGGAATCGTCGACGAAAGCGTGGTTACTCTTCACATCCTACTCCACTAATTATCATTTGAAAAGCCCGTCCACTGCGCTCAGTTGAATTCATAATTGCCTATTCAGTCGAGACAAACATAATCACGTACAACAACAAGTTTGCGTCGACGAAGGTCTTCGATTAACTAAACAAGGAATTCAGGGAAATAGAATACTGGCATTGGAGATTTGCATCAATTCTTTGGACTTAACTCATCTACAAGACACTTACAGGAGGCTTTACTTGGGGAGTGGAGAATCCTGATGAGTAAACATACTGAAAACTAATTTATGGAGTAATTGTAATCAATCGACGGTTCCTCTCATGGTCAGAAGCTAACGTGGAGTTTGCGCCCGTACGGTGGTTGTCGCGTGCAATGGCAGAGCCCTTCATCTTGAGATGTTTATCCAGCGCGACGGTTTTATCACCATAGCCTGCCCGAAGAAAGTAGAGGTCAGTTGGGGCGCATAATCTGCTTTTATTCGGTTTGTGTTTACATTCCTAATTGCGCTTTTAAACTACGCTTTGGTTTTTTTGTTCATAAGTGAATTAAGTCCTCCGAAGCTTTCATCCTCATTTACCGGTGTAGGCCGGTGTGTAGGACGCATAATTTTTATAAACAAGTTACAGTGATGACTTCTCTTCCTTTATTAACTGATACTATACTATCATTTAAGCTTAAGCGCTCTATTTCGGCGTTCATCCTGTTATTTGGCTAATACGAGAATGTAGGAGAGAGCAGGATTCAAACATTTAAAATCACTCGTTGAAACAGTAAGATGTTCGGCTGAAACATGTTACAGTGTTTATACAAATACATTTAACAACCACCAACAACAGATTGTTGATTTGCAAAACTTACTAATGATTTCCGAACCGGGAATTATACGTTCTTCAGAAATGATTAAAAATTAAAATTGTCAGAGACGTTTACGATAAGTTAATTTTATGTTTAGCTTACCGTTCGGTCGGCGTTTATGAAACTGAAATACCTTCCCGCTAACCTAAAGATATTTATAAATTAGAAGTGTGTCTTCCAACCGGCTTTCTGTGGATTTCTTTTTTATGGCGAAATTTGATATTTTGGTTTACATGTAAAAACAGCCGCCAACTTTATTTGAATTTTAAAGCATTTCAAGTCTTAGGATGAGGAAGCTAAAGATTCTCCATTGACTAAAAATTGTCACTTTTGATTTCAACAACTCGAAGTGTCAGATGTAATTACAACATCACCTCGCCAGTCTACTCTCTGTCTCACTGTCGGGTGAAAGTGCAATCTGATTGGCTCCACAGAGGCCATATTGAATTTGATGTTTTGTTCGATAGATTAGTTTATCGCATTTTCTCGATCAAACTCCGCGAACTTTTCAGTGGCTTCGTTGACCCGGCGGAGTTTATTAGAGACTTTATTCATGATTTTTGAGAGCTATATTATAACTCGAAAATAAAAGTCTAATTTAAAAATCTACCAGCGACATCCGGTGTTTGTTTGGGACCCAGCGTTTAGACGAGAAAATAAGGTATACTAAAACGATAAAACTGCGCGGTGACAGTACATATCGTCTTCGATAGTTGCCTCAGGTCTTCGTCCTCAGCTTGCCGTGTTATTGTTCAATACTTACCAGTTCTGCTATTCACAGTCAAATGCTTCGTGACAAATGCATATCAATTGATGCCGCCCGATGATGATCTTGACGATGAGGACTGAATGCCGAGGCAATTACTGAGCAATCTCCTTATTCTTTATACTACGTACCGTTTTTATTGCCGCCCACATGCTGTCAAATTTACCAGAGTTCCCTGCGTGAAACCCGCTTGCTCTACTTCCACCAATATTCTGATATTTTACGGGGTATTTAAAAATTTCCTAGAGATGAACTGTTTACTTTTCAATACAAGAACCAAGCCAGTTCAGCGACTTTCCAATTGAAAAACGTATCGGATATCACTAAAAAAAACCCAGTAAAACGACAGTTTTCCAAAATGGTGAATGCTGGTAATATTGATATACCTGAATCATATTTTTCTCCCTCCGCTAGTGCTGTAAGAAGATTTTAAACAATTTTGCCTGAGTTATTAAGAGATATTGAGAGTGTTTTTCGTCAGAAAATGTTAAAATGTTTTTGAGAATTCCGGAAGTAAATGAATGTATGTGATGCCGGTTGTAGAAAGACCTACTCTATGTCTTTTTGTGCAATAGTTAGAGCTAAAGAGGATTTGCGCAAGACTTTGTAACCGTGCCAAAACAGCACATTTTTTTTTTAGGGAATTGGAGGGTTTCCAGAACGTGTAAAATTTGTCGTACTTAGTACCTGGCAGTTACGTTTAATTTTAGAACGTGCAAATGCGCGCGAACTGTTTCCAAATCTGTTCTTAAGTGTAAACAAGGCGCTTCCTTTTCTGTCCAATTCTGAGTAGACTCAACGAATATAACTTCAGCTTACCACTTGCTAAATTGCGCGGGACTGGTCAACTCATTATTATGTGGTGCTATCTGAATACAAATTTGGATTAAAAGTAATCCTTTTTTAATTGCAGATTTTGACGTAAGAATTTGACAGATTCGACCAAAACAACATTTGCTCAAGGATTTTGGCTAGCGATGTCGCTTGTTCAGGAATCTGCCGGTCTTCTTCGATTTGTGGTGTCGCTCGGTATTTTCAGCGCAGTTTGTACAACTAGCAGTCATTCTCCCGACGACCTTAACCGTTATGGCGCTCTTTCCAGCTCAACAGCTTCAACAAAGGTTCGCCCTTCAGTATCTCGAGTGGCAAAGATTGATGGAGACGTCTTCCTCGGCGGACTCGTTCCAGTCCACGCTAAAGGAAATGGCTCGACCATCTGCGGTGAACTGAACGAACAAGTTGGAATTCATCGAGTGGAGGCAATGTTGTACGCTATGGACCAGGTACTATTCCTTAATCTTTATTTTTCTTCGCTTTTAACAGCATGTGTCTCTTCGCGGATGTTATGTAAATAATTTCTCTCTCTGTGGTGCTTTTTCCTTTTAGGCTCCATAACAATTTAATCCGATCTCTAGTGGCCCCGATAGATTATCCCGTTAAATCTTCTTACTTTTTTTCTGTATAGTGTTTTCAGAACCTTCGTTTCAAAAATTCTTAAACGTGTTAAATCTAACACTCGATTGAAACAATGATAAGCGAAACAAGAACTTGAAAGTAAACCAATCGTAGATGTGTCAGTGGGTGTTCTCCAAACTGGGGAACATTATCTGTCTAAATGAACTTCAGCAAGCAGTAATTTAGTCAGACTGTTCAATGACACATTACACTCGGTTTTTCTGTAGTTAAGCATTTTTTTTTCTTTGAAAAAAGAACGTGTTTTATTTAATAACACGTTGATTCTTTCTTCTACTACAGTACCTTTCTATCGCAATCAGTTATAATCCAAAGGCAAAAGTAACAAAGATGAAAGAAATAAATGCAAATTTTGCTCGTAAAAAAAAAACTAATCACATATTTCTCGGCACTAGTAACGAGTTTTAGTGAAGATTAGCATTTTTATAACATGAACCGCACAGTTGATAATTATCCATTTGTGTAGTGTTTGCGAATATTTCGTTTTGACCCAGAAACTGACATAATTTAAAAAAGGCCGTCTCTGAAATCATATCTCGATAAAAACGCTGATCTTCAACATCTTCTGTGATAATTTTCACCTAAAGGCAATGGAACCGAATCCCGGTTTTCCCAATCACGGATACTTGTGTACAGCTTAAATACAAAAATGTCAGGATGAATAAACATTTTGTCGTTCTGAATGCTGCATTTAATAACTGGGTTATTTCCCTAGAGGCCTTAATTAATTTAATTTACTTACTGTGACATAACAGCAGGTGTTTGTTGACATTACAGTAATTTACAACTTTATATTTCTATTACTTGTCAGTTTCTTCATAATACACGTTTTCAAATATGATAAAAGGGTACTTTACGTTTATATTAGACGTCATTCCTTCAGCTTCTTAAATTTGCAATGACCAAATAGAATTTCTCTTGAAATTAAAAATCCGCCTGCAAAACCATCATGCTGTTTAGAAATAAAAATATTTTCTTGCCTGATCGTTTGATGTCTCAGGTACGGAGGAAACGATTGTCTTTTCGTCTCCTTTCCATGCACGCAAATGTTTCTACCTCTTAATATAATTGAAAATGAAATTTAATAACGCTGAAGCCCTGTGAGTTGCAGCAAACTTGTGTACTGTGTCGATTCCAACGCTTTTCGAGACAGATTAAACAGCCACATGGTTAAGACTGTATAAGAACCAACCAGGCCGGCGGTCATCTCCCATTTTTGTAGCATGGAGCGACTAGGAGTATTTCTAATTCCCCCTGGATGGGATGCTAGTCCATCGAAGGGTTACCCCCAGCATTCAACTTGCCAGTATCCATTTATACACCCGGGTGGAGAGAGGCACCGTGAAAGTATGTTACCCAAGAAAACGACACAATTTTCCCGGTCAGGGCCTGAACCCGGACGATTTAAATGGAGGCGCGTATTAACCATGAGACCATCGGGCTTCCACAAACAGCAGCATGTGGAAGTTCTAACTTATTTTTTCTAAATTGAAAAGTAACTTTTTCCCTTGACAAGGTGAACAACAACACGAGCCTTCTCCCTAACATCACGCTGGGCATGGAGATCCGCGACGACTGCGGAACGGTGAACACGGCCTTGGAGCAGTGTCTTAACTTTGTCCTCGGTACACTGACCAACAAGGAACAGATTTGCAGTTCCTTGCAGTCGCCAGATGCAGTGAAGAAAAAGACTACTCTGATAGGAGTTGTGGGGCCATCATACAGCACTACTACAATACAGGTGAACGTAAAGATATGAGAGAGAGTGTGAAGGGTGCGAGAGTTTATCCTTCATACAGGCCTTTTTATCAAGGGTATTTCTCTCAATTTATTTTTAGACATGGCACCCAGTTCTTCCGCGGCCAATGTTACCGCGCGCGTTGACAAAAATTCGTGCAAAGCCGCTTCCGTGCCGCCAAAACCCGCGTCACATGATTTCGTGACTCTCCTGGGATTTCTAAAACTGGGATTGATCTAAAAATAGCTCGAGATGGATTACCAGAAGAAATAAGGGGAGCAGGGATGGCGCAGAGGTGAAAGCGCTCACCTACCACCACTGCCATGCATGCGCGTGGGTTGAGTTTGTTGTTGGTTTTCGCCTTGCTGCGAAGGTTTTTCTTCGGCTTCTCCAGTTTTTTTCCTTCCATAAAAGCCAACATGTCCAAATTCCAATTCGACCAGGAAAGAGGACCTGCATGTGGCTCTCTAAATATTGTAATTTATTTAGGGCCTATATAGGAAATGGATTCTCTCAATCACACCTCCCCTTTCCCCTCCCTGGTCGCGCGACCGCGGTCATATTTTCGTCTCCCGTCTTTTTCTCTTTTCTTCACTTCATCCTCCGAAGCGACATATACACAGCTTCTAACTAAGTCCACTTTCCCTTTGTAGGTCGCCAGTCTTCTAAGGCTCTTCGATGTGCCCCAAGTAAGCTACGCTGCGACAAGCGCTGAATTGAGCGACAAAGGGAGGTTTGAATACTTCGCTCGCACAGTCCCCCCGGATTCATTTCAAGCACAAGCCATGGTAGATATCATCACCTACATGAACTGGACAGCAGTCTTCGCTGTTCATTCACGCGGCAGTTATGGTGAACAGGGCATGCAGATTCTTGAAAAGTTTTCTGGTCAGTCAAACGTGTGCATCGCTGATCACTGGCAACTGGAACCTGATTTCGCTTTAGAGGACTATGACAAGATCATAGGCAAGTTCCTGAAGGAAAAAGAGATTCGTGTTATAGTGATGTTTTGTAATTCAGAGGATCTTCGCTCGATGCTGTTGGCCGCCAAAAGGGCGCAAGAAAGAGGCGCTAACAAGCGGTTTATTTGGCTGGCGAGTGATTTCTGGGGAACGAGATATCGCCATCTTGAAGGGCTAGAAGATGTCGCTGACGGAGCCATTACTCTAGAGTTTCAAACCTTTGATGCTCAACTCAAGCCGTTCTACCAGTACTTTTCCAAACTTAATCCAGTGAAGAATACGCGAAATCCTTGGTTTAAAGAATATTGGGAGAAGAGGTTTCATTGTAACTTTGGAAACGATTCGTCGTCTGAAAGTCACCCTTGTTATTCGCGAGAGAACTACGTGTCAGTTCTTGATAGATTCGATGCTAAAGTGCCATTTGTCATTGATGCGGTCTTCTCGTTAGCGCATGCGCTTCACAATATGCATAGGAACGTATGTGGAGCTGTTCCAGGCTTCTGTTCGGAGTTGAGTAATTTGGATCGCACCACGCTTTTGTGGTATCTGCGAAATGTATCCTTCAATGGCACAACAGGACTGGTAAGATTTAATGAGAATGGCGATAGCGCTGGAAAATATGACGTTTATGTGTTCAGAAACTCTCACGGTTCTTCTTATAAAAGACTAGGCAGTTGGATTGAAGGAGAATTGAATTTCGATCCTCAAGAGCTTTTCAATGGAAATGCTAACCTTGAATCGCATTGTGGGAAGCCTTGTGGGACCCGAGCCATCAAGCGCATACGAGATACGGTCTGCTGCTGGACTTGCGAATATTGTGACGCAGACTCGTACGTAGCTAACGAGTTCGCATGCCAGACTTGTGAGAAAGGAATGCAACCGAATGCTGAATATAACGGTTGTGAACCGTTACATGAAAAACATCTCAGCATTATCTGGATTGCGGTTGTTGTAACATTTTCTTCGCTCGGAATTCTGGCCACCTCCATCGTTTGCGTGGTTTTTGTTAAATTCGCTAAAACGCCGCTCATAAAGGCCTCTGGACATGAACTCTCCGTTGTTCTTCTTCTCGGAATTGTACTTTGCTACGTGTTTGCCTTCATCATGGTCTCGCATCCAAGCAAAATCGTTTGCGCTATTCAAAGATTTGGTATTGGTCTGTGTTTCTGTGTCTGTTACGCTTCACTGCTAGTGCGCACAAATAGAATTGCGCGCATTTTTAGCGGAGTTAAAACGCCCTCGTTCGTCAGCCCAAAGTCTCAACTTCTGATAACCGCTGTGATTATTGCGCCAGAAATCGCGATGGCGATTACAGAACTTTCAATTCGACCACCGAAAGCCGTTGCTTCGTATAAACACAAAGATTTCGTCCTCATCAAGTGTAACATAAGCACTGTAGCTATGGCCTGCCTGTTTGCATACAACGCTTTCCTTATCATACTTTGTACAGTTTACGCGTTCAGGACCCGTAAAACGCCATTGAATTTTAACGAGGCAAAGTTTATTGGCTTCTGTATGTACACCACGTGTGTGATATGGATTGCGTTCGTCCCGGTGTATTATGGTATTGGAGGCGGTTTTGAGGCCGTTGCTCTTGCCTTCAGCTCCATTATAAGTGCAACAACAATCTTGATATTCATCTTTATGCCCAAAGTGTACATTGTGATATTTAAACCCGAGAAGAACATCAAGAGCAACTCAAGGCTGCGCTCGAGGACGAAGTCGCTGGATTTCAACATGCCAGAGTTGGAAAGTGATTGTAACGGTACGTATATAAACGATATATTTGTGTGTATTATTCAAAACCGCGTCAATTTCAACAAAACGAGCCCGCTACTTTTAATTTTCATTCGTGCTACGCTGTCGGAAAACTGTTCGCTTTTCGGCACAGATAATGTCCGCGGACAATGTTAACTGTCGTTAATTGAAGATTTGTCTTTGGTGTGATCGATCCTCACAGGTCTGTCGTACCAGAAGTCCAGGAGCACCCCTACTACACCAACCTTGATAATAAACAAGATGATCAAGAACGGCGGTCATTGACGCAAAGTCAGCTTCAGTTGCCTCGCGTCACAGCCATTTGACTTAGCACTGAGCTGTTTATGTATAAAGTTGAAAACCAAAGTAATGACAGAAGCAATAGTAAAGATGAAAACTAATTAAAAAGATGCAAACGATGAAAAGCGCGGGAAAGCATGCAAACGATGAAAAGCGCGGGAAAACATGCAAACGATGGAAAGAGTGGAAAAACGGTAAAGGATTTAAAGTGCGACGAATTATTTAAACAGCGAAAGCTAGCGGAGGTTAACAAGTGGACAGTGAAAAGCCCAAGAAAACATTTCTGAAAACAGCGTAGATCGGTATTATATAAGGCTGAACTTACGTTTTGACAGCAGCCTGTGGAAGGTCTGGGTACTCACCTTTTTGTTCTTGTGTGAAAACTGAGTGATTTTGACGAAGAATAGTCTTTAAATGCTGTAAAAATTATTTTATCCGTCTTATTGGACTCTAAATTCGTTTTTAGATCGATTTGTTTTTAAGAAAATCTGTATGTAAACTATCATCTCTGACTGTACATTATGTCAATCTTTCTCAAAATGATCGAGTTAGATAAAATAAAAAGAATATATAATACAGTCAACTTCATTTCAGTATTAAAGAAATATACAAGTGTGTTTAGTGTAAACACACAGTAAGCGTTAACCAGGCCTCAAGTTTTACTCCGTGGGGGAATACTCCCAGAAAATTGAGTAAGACCAAAATCTGCGATATTTACTACCCTATTTGCGACCTTTTGATCAAAAGAGACTTACTTAAGCAAACATCCAAACATTATTGAAAGACATTATGACGCCATTTTCAAGAGAAAATAAGGATAAGGAAGCCGTCTTCCATCAGTTTAAAAACACTTCCAGTTCCAACATAATGGTCGGATACCACAGCTTGTTTAGAACAGTTTCATGCACGTGCTTGCGAAAGGGAAGCAACTGTCATTGCTTCATTCAAGAGATGTTTTTCATTCTTAAACGCAAACAAATCTGGCATTAAACAGATCGGTCAACAGTGTGGACAGGGCCTCAATTCAATCTGCGCTGAATTGTTTGTTTAACCATTTGAGTAGTATGTTAATTGTTAGCGTTATATACTATTTAAACAGTCGCTTTCTTATTCTTATTTTCCACTTTTTTTGATATTGGCGTCATGATGACTCCGAAAGGTCGAGTATTACACCCGCTGTCAGTGTTACGTGCATAGGCGAAACGGCTTTCGACATGCCATCGTTCAACATGCTCTGTAAAGGCTGAAGACCGTTTAACAGCGAAACTGGCACATTTTCCCGGCGGAACAAATGACAAATAAATGATATTTACTGACCTCAAGTGTCTGACGACGATTGTACGTTTTGCATGCTTCTCGATTTACGGAACAATTCAAATGATTTTAGTATAGTCGATCAGCTCTCAATAGTGACCTCCATTAGGATTAGCTCGCTACAACTTTTATTATTCGCAAGAAGAAAACGTTCAAACCATTCCGTTAATCTCTCACAGAATGACTTTTTGATACTCCTAGCCTTATTCTGATGTCAAATGAGTCCATCTCTAAAAGTCGCGTTTGTCAGTAAATGAAAAAGTCAGTTGTGCTTACATTTTGACGTAGGCCAGTGTGAGTAGCATGTTGAAAGATCGTATATCGGTGAGAAGTCGCCTATGCATGTAGCGATGTCCCTCATAATTCCGGCTTTGTTTTGTGCTCTCACGGAGCTACAGATTCCCTGCTTGTGTCTTTTAATTATTTGTCATGGTAACCAGATTGAGGATCAGTACTGGGAGGTAACATGCGAAGGATCTCCCAGTTGTCGTTTTATTCAACAGAAGCCAGTGTTTGTCGCATTTTTAGTGCATTAAAATTGTATTAGCTATGGTAATATCATTATGATGTGGCCATTTAATTAGGAACGAGTTAAATTTGTTAATTCTGCCGTTTATTTGTCGGAGAATATTTGTTATGTCGTAGACTTATAGTCACTGACCACTAATGCCGCCAGCATGCAAATTCCCGTATGAGGGTTGCACTGTTTGATACAAATTTCCTGGCTGGGAATCAAATTAATATCCTACAATGAATATAGAATGAAAATTATAAGCACCCGAGGGCACGCAAATCTTTCTGGCTCATTTCAGCTGATACAGATGACTAGCTGTTTATTTTTTCCTGAATTAGAAAACTATTCTCTGCACAAAAACTGTGATTTTCCACAAGAAACGTTTTTTGATTTTTCGACGCCTGAAAGCTCTCAAATGGAATGATAGATAATGACACTGATGTACCGCCGACAAGCACTACGACTTTGTCCTTTGTTCTAATTGAGAAATTTCTATCAAAGATCATTAAGTGGAAAACACCTGCATAGCCTCATAGATGAAAACAATTGGCGTGTGGAGTTGTTTTAAACAGATAATGAGAAAATAAAACCAAATCGAATAACGTTTAGCTACCTAAAATTCCCGAGAAAATTTCCCCTGCTCGTTTTAAACGGACTGAGCAACGTCAAAAAGCTTTGATAATCTTGACAAATCTGTCATGTCGAGCGCGAAGCTTGTCAAACAATGACAGACTCAATGGGACTCTATTATTTTGTTTTTCACTTCCCCTGCTTGAATCGCGGGAAACCAGGTGTGAACCAATCAGATGCCTTCAAATATTTAGTTTCATGCCGCCCAAACTGGTGGCCATGAATAAAACATACGTCTTCTTTCACGAGTAAACAATGTCGAAGCCGTGAAACTCTTGAGCTGAAAGTCATTTGTAGGATAAATGTTCCTTTCATATTCGAGGTAAGGGGATTTTCCGAATCAAAATCACTTTGTTTTTGTGTTTGTACTGATCTTCTTTATGACAGCCGGTTAGTAAATGATTCAATTTGTACGACCTTGCTTGTCAGTTAAAATACAGAATTTGCTCGGTTTAATTATCAGCCACAATTGAAATGCGAGAAATGAAGAGGAGGAACGTATTTGGTAAGAAATACTCAAACTAGACAGCTAAAGAATGCTGATCCGTCAGCATTGCAGGGAAATTGCAACTAAGGATTATGCTACAGTTCAGCCCATTTGCCGTTTCTATGCTGTAATCAGCTTTTAGTTTAGATATCTTCGCAAATTGTTCTCAGAGTGTTTACCGCATATCTTTCGATAACTGAACTGTAAAAAGACTATTCCGTGAGACTAATGTGATAGACTATAGTTCGAAGATACATTTACGTGTTTACTCAGTTATAGTATTTTATGCGTGAGTACTTATTTACCTCGGGAAGTGTGTATTCTAGTGCAGAGATTCGCTCTACAAAATAACTTTTCCCCAAATTCTATAGGTTAAACAAGATTTTGTGTGAAACGTTTGCCCTATTTTAGCCAGAATACATTCTGTAGGTTGTTACAACCAGAGATATTCTTGCGTATATTTTTTGTCCTATTACAAGCACGTTTTCTACGCGTACTACCCCGCACGAAAAGATATTCAAATGAGCAAAGATTGTAGACAAAATATGTTCTCAATCGAGAATAAGATTCGCTTTAATAGGGAAATCCCCTTTTGTTCTGCCTCTACATTGTTAATCCCACAAATTTCTACTTTTTCATTCACTTTTTGTTGTTAAGCGTTCTCACACTGAATCGGTGATTCAATTTTCCTTTGGACCCTATACGCACAGTGAGAACATTGATTTATAACAAGTAGGCTTAGCTCAATAATGTATAAGGTCTCGCTGGACAAATGCATGCTGTTCAATATACCAACCTCTAATCAGATAAGCTAAGTGTTTCTTCAATTCTGCTATGGAGAATTATTTGACAATTATTTGCCAATAAATTTTCTAATAAATACATGGTATGACAGTTGAAATATGTACCCGATGGACGTAGCCTTCATTTGAAAGTCCAACATAGATAAATTTTCGTGTGAACTGAATAGATTCTCCCTCAGTCGTTTTGTGTTTAATTTCATCTCAACTCGGAATTTTTCCGTGGCATCTGAGCTGACTAACTGAAACGTTTCTTGACAATCTAAACTCTACAACAAGATTCATATTCTTTTTTTTTCCCGTCGAATCTCTTTAAATACCACTGAAAGGCTTGATCATAATACAAAGCCAAGCAAAATCAAAATATTTCAGTGACTTTCATCCTAGCGTTTTTTGTGACGCTGCTTAAAGTTACATTTAAATAGAAAGTTGTCGAAAGTTGACGTTAGAATAAAATAGTATTTCAAACACATTGACGAGTTAGTGATTTGCTTTTCGCGAACTGAATCTGATTGGACAATCAGATATGAAATCTTAGTTCACACTTCAGCACTTTGTAAAATGAAACTTCCTTTTGGACTTTTTTAGAACAATGAATCGTCTTAAACGTTTGAAGAGGTAATAACAATAAATAATAACGCATGTTTAGTGTCAGATTAAAATAACAGCTTCCCGCCGATTAAGGACAATATTAAAAACAGAATTCAATACAAAAATAGCTAAAAATTATCTTCCATTATAAGCTAAAATGAAAACTTAAATTTGTACTCCTGTCTCCTCCTAATTTCTATGCAAAAATTTGACTTTTGGAACAATTCGTGTTTGTCTTGGAAGAGTTCGCTAACAGAAAGAGAGTAACTCTTGTATTAAGTCATTGACAAAGTGAATAAACATATTCAACATGCTTTTCATCACACAGGTTATTTTTGAATTCGTGAGTTTTGCTGACAGACAGTGAGGTACTTTACCAATAGGCGCTTTCAGCCGGGCCTTATTGCTATCTCACACAAGTTCACTGAAGTAATTGCCAGTTTCCTGGTCAACGGTTCATTGTTTCCACAAAGTACCACAAACACGTTTGATTGGCTATCACACGAACTGTTGGTCATAAGAGAGGCACCTCATCGAAGCCTCATACGTCTTTCAAAATGCTAATTTTATTTCATCGTTAATTGCTGACATCGACTAACAGCTTTCTTGTTTTCAATATACATGCAAATTTAACAGTGGCGACACGGAGACCCCGAGACGTTCAATTTCTCCATTAGTCTCTGCAGTTAGTTTACCTCCGGGAATTTAGATCAAGTTTTTAAGATTTTTATGCCTAATGAACTAGGTTGAAGGTAATTAGAATACAGTGATCGTGCGCAAGCTCGCCTAGAGTTTCATTTTTTCTAGATGTGAAAAAAATCGAAATAAATTTACTCGCATTTTGGTGAGTAATTTAATTGTGTCTCCAATTGAAATACACTGTTGTACCAAAGAAATATATAAGCATCCTAAGTCCCGCATCGATGGTATATTTATTTTGCCATTCGAGCAGGACAACTGAAGGTAGTAGTAAAGACAGACTTATCAAGAAAGCACCAGATCACACGGTTAAATTATAAAGAATGTATGTGTCTAAGGCTTGCATGAGATATTAATTCACTTTTAGCTTTCAGTTTATTGTATTGATCAGGAAATAGTTTTCTTTTGATGACAGACCGTGAGCTTGCAATTGACTTCGTTCAGCTTCGCGTGTGCTCTCGTGAGATCACGCGAGATTCCGAGTTGGGCATAAACAAAACCACTGGTAATGATCTTTGAAGATGGATCTCACTAACACATTATTGGTCCTGTTTAGACAGAAATTGATTCATGTTCATATCACGACAAAAACGTTTCGGATTTTGTGATATTAGTTTTTTGTCCTAGTTTTGTTGTGGTTCACAAAATTGTTTGAATCAAAATACCCTGAAAGTTCAAATATTCAGGTCTGGTACATATTCAATTAAGAAACCTTTCACCTGTTTAAAGATTTAAACAAAAAACATTCGTTAGTCTAAATAAAGCATATTTTTTTTATCTCATTTATTAGCAACCCGGAAAAGTATTCCAGTAACATTCAAGTACAGTGAATTACGTTCACTGAGAAAAAATGTCGTTGTATTTATTAATCAGTAAAGCTTATTATTGGTGTTCGGCCCAGTATTCCAAAATCATGCCGTTTTTTCTCGCCTTTTGACTGAGCTGATACTCCACTTGTGAATATTTAATTCGAGCGGAATTTAACAATGATCTTGATTTCAAGTAAAGACAATTCCAAATGAAGAAATGTTTACATGCGTCTTAAAGCTTCATCTGAGGGTAACGCCCGCCATTAAAATTCATGCCCGTGGTTAATAGCGCCCGAACTCTAAAATCCTTTAATTTTAACTTGCTTAATAATAAAGTCTAGTTTTTCCTAGTTTCTCAAGCAATTTGCTGTATATACACCTTTTGTTTCGCCTCTGTGTAAAGGACTGAACAATAAATTATTGATAACTTTGCTCTCCAAAGAATACGACCGCTAACCGAGGTTTCGTTTTCTACAGTATTCCTTTGCTTTTTGTGAAAGACAAAGCCCGATAGAACTGCGCTTTTTTAAGCGCGTTAGTTTCGCTAATCTTTTGCGGAGGAGTTTGGCTTTACTTGTCTCCACTCATTTGCAAAATTCGTGGTGAAAATTCGCGGTTTTCGTCTGGAATTAGTTAATATTTGTCACAGCAGGATAGAACTGTACCAGGCACGGACGATCTCGACAAGGAACATCGATTTTAGATGGATTTCGGCGACAAATAATAGCATTGTAAAAATTTATTTCATGGGGTCGTTTCAGAAGTAAATTTCTTGAACGGACTTTGGTGCTGAGGTCGGCAAGCTGTGATAAATATATTTGCTACATTTTAACTCAACTTTTTAACATGGCAGGTCCACACTAGTTAATCAGTGATTTATATCAGTCCTGTTTTTTTCACTGTTTACAAACTGTTTCTTGTCTTCGATTCTTATTGTAGTTTGGCAATTTAGTGTCTCCAACTGTTGGGCGTGCTTCCACGACGAGAAGGCGTCGATACCTATGCATGAAAGATGCCTTAAAGGGCAGCTCTGCAACCGGCAACGTCCATAGAACAGACCACAAACTTACCTTCGTTCAGGATTTCACTTACTTCAAGGTAAATGGATAATGCTCATTTCAAACGGACGCAAGCTTACATCTGTTTATGCTTTTTCGTAAGTGTGATAAACTATTTCGCTTTTTAAAGCTCTGTTGCATTCTTGCACCGCACAATTATCACGAAATTCAACAACCTGCTCTATAATCAAGTTGTAACCTGATATTTTATCCCTTTCTCCGCTGATGACGACTTTTAGTTTCTCTTTTTCTTTTCTTGTATAAATTAGTATCTCTTTGCTACGCTGCAAGTTCTTGTTAACTAATGCATAATCAGGTTAGAAATACCACATAGTCTTAGACAACACACAACCACCTACGCAGTGGCCGTGAGGTTTGGTTTTTAGCTCGGTATAAAATTCTTCAGTTTAAAATTAATATTCTCTCTCGAAAACCGTGATAACATTGTAGCTAAGTCAGATACAGATTATTAAAAAGCCTTTTGTAATCCGAAGTGTTCAATATTGAATTCACCGAATTCACCGCGACCTACAAGCCTTCGAGAGATTCATTCGAATACTCTAACTTCACAGTTTTTATGTAGACATTTAACAATGTTTACAACAATTGTAACAGCATCACTGAAGAATCGACGAATTGCTATCGTGTTTAATGTTAGATTTTTCTAGTCCGTGGAAAGCTTTGACAAAAATTCGCATTTTTTGTATTGAATAGGCGTCGATTGTTTATTATCGTTCGTGGCGTTTCTAGAAAAAAATCTTATTTAATATTTTATTCGTCTCCTTTGTCGGTTAATTTTGTTTTGTCAACAAAGCTTAAAAGATAAAGCTGTTTTTGAATTACGAATATAAAAGCTGTTCTCAAGACCGCAATTTCCAACGAACTTCGATCACGTTATGTGTACGCTGTAACCAAGGCTACTTGCTTGATTATAATTAGCTGATACACAGGGGGAGAGGGGGTGCGTATTGATGTCTGTCTAAGACCGGTCGAATAGGCTAAAATCAGGGCTCATCTTCAGTGTAAGAACCTATAACACTGAACAGAGACGCAAAACAAAGATAACAGACCCTAGCCCAAACAATAGCTACAAAACAAAGAAAAACTTCACAGGTTTTTACACCGTGGTAAACCCAAAATTAGACTCCAGAACTCCTAGTTTTCTCGTCGTAAGCAGAAACATATTCAAACAACAACAACGACGAGATATTTACGTACAACGCAGTGAGACTATTGCGGCAAATTGTTAGCGCAATCTTTAAAAGATTACATCAAATTTTGTGGAAAACTTTTGACGTAACCGTGGTTTGTGTTTAATATTCCCACAGGAAGAATATAATTGTCGCTATATTTTATTTAAACCACGAGAGAAAGAGTCAGACTTTTTTAAATGACTGCGAGTGAATTATGTTTTAATTTTTCATATCTCTGTGGTAACTATTTTACTCAATGTTAAAAATCATAAACTAAGAAGCTTTATGCTGCTTACACGAAGCTCGTGGGAACGAAAGCTTTGGAATCTGGAGACGAGTAAGTAAGTGGGTAATCAATACGTCGGATTTTTACTTCAAAATGCATATGGCGGCTTTAAGATGATGATAATTTCAAATTTCTCTAGTTTACACAAACTTCGCTTTTCTCTTCCGTCGCAAAGTGAAAATATCGAAACAGTTAAAACAAACCCTCTCTTTTTCCTCTACGGAGGATTGGCGTTTCCTTGCTACACAATAACATTCCATAAATTTTTCATGTCCAGGTATTTATGGTTTTCGAAGTCTCGCAGTTTAAATCAGCGTGAATAAAACAGATTCAAGAAATTAGATAGGTCAACGATATTTTCTATGTCCACACAGTTAAATTATCTATGCAACAAGTCTCAGTAGACACAGGTACGCATGTTGGACCTATTTTAGGTTTGTAATCGAAAATGAATAATAATTTAGTTAATTTGTTGATTCTCACTGTCATAACTTTGTTGTTATCTGTTGCAGACTGCTCGTGAAATAATTAGGAGCTATGCATGCGATATCAGTGGCTGCATCGTCACGCCCTGGCTATGAAATAGATCGCTATAGCAGAGGGGAAAGCCTAGAATACTACAGTCCGCAGGCAGTAACGTCAGCGGATACAGGAATAAGAATTCGCATCAACGTCAGGGGACTGGTATTCGAGACATACGAACAAACTCTGGCCCAGTACCCTCAAACACTACTCGGCTCGCCCAGCAAGCGCGTGGAATATTACAACCCGTTGAGTAAGGAATACTGTTTTGACCGCGATAAAACCGTGTTTGACTCGATCCTGTTCTTCTACCAATCCTGCGGGATTTTATCGTGTCCCGAACATATCCCGCGGGAAAACTTTCTGGAAGAGATCAAGTTTTTCCAACTTCATCAAGCTGACAAAAGATACAAAGAGGAAATTGAACCCGACGCGTTAAAGGATGCCAAGGCAGAACTGCCCCAAAATGCAATAAAGCGGAGAATTTGGAAACTTTTCGAGTATCCTGGCTCCTCTTTATGGGCGGATATGCTGGCAAAATTCAGTTTACTTATTATAATAATTTCTACGATTACGTTTTGTGTGGAGACCTTCCCGAGCTTCCAGCGTCACACCGTGTGTCAAAATATCACGTCGAATGTTTTAACAAACGATACAAATATTTATAACAAGTCGAATTTACTGTCGAATAACTCACAAGTGGTTGTGCTCGTCAAGGAGCGTCACTGCATAGTTATTGAACGAGGCTCGTATTGGTCGACAATAGAAGCTGTTTATGTGGCGTGGTTCACTTTTGAATACATAATGCGCGTAATCTCTGCTCCGAGAACAGTCAAATTTATCAAGTCTGCTTTGGGCCTGGTTGATTTTTTAGCCATTTTACCTTTCTACATTACTCTTATTTTCCAAGAAGATGAAACGTTTGTGACGTCATTTCCTGTTTTGAGAATTATTCGCCTAGTACGTGTGTTACGGGTTTTGAAACTTTCGCGTTACAGCAAAGGTTTGAAAGTTCTCGCAAACACACTTTTAATAAGCGGGAAAGACCTACCTTCGTTGTTCGCCGTTTTAATAATTAACGTCATTCTGTTTTCGAGTGTCATATATTACGTGGAAAACGACATCAAAGACAATGACTTTGAGAGTATCCCAGACGCCTTTTGGTGGACGATAGTTACCATGACCGCAGTGGGTTATGGAGACAAGGTGCCGAAAGGTGCCTTGGGCAAATTAATCGGAGCTGTATGCGCTGTGTCAGGGATCGTGGTTTTGTTTTGCTTCCCTACGCCTGTGCTCCTTTCACACTTCGAAGAAATGTACAAGATGAAAGGGAGTGGTCCAGGGATGAAAGCAAAAGAGAAAGAAAATCAAAAGGACAGCAAAGAAGACGTGAGGCAAAACCAAATGAAGGACACAGAGGTCCGAATGGTTGGGGAAAGAGAGCGCATTGAGATTTATATATAATATTATGTTTCAATAGTCGGGCATAAAAGCGTTGAAGATGAAGCCTGAAGGTGAAACCTAAGCTACGTTGAGCTCCGTAAGGGTACAAGAGGGGAAGATCTTTCACTGGAAGGCAATTTCAAGAGGAGGGTACATCTGAAAGTGTCCTGCAAATGGCCTTTTAGTTTATGCTAGGTCTGAAAGGAACAGTTTCGTAACTGTTTTGTTTTAAAAATATCTTTGCTTTGATCAAGTAGTTTCTTTGGAACGTTAAGAGACATCTCAATAGGTCTGTGTAGCCGAGCACAACTTGTAAAGAGTTTTATCCGCATTTTGACCTCGTGAGAATTGGGGCAAGATTACTGAATAAACCGAATCAACAAAAAGTGGTGAGCCCCCCAGTTCGCCGATTGCTCTTGTCTCGCACCAGTCTCACGTAAGGAGAGCTTGTCTATATATCAATGCTTTCTCTGAGATTGGGTCCTTAATTCTCACCACCCGCCCTATGGAGATAGCTAATGAATGGATCAGAACGAAAGAGTTTAATATAGATGTACTTGTGATTAGTATGAAGTAATGTGCGTTTTTACAAGTAAATTTGAAGTTTTGCCGGCAAATGACACACAAAAGAAAATCTAAATTTAGCATTCAGTTCAGAGGAGTATATTTTATTCTTTACAAAAATTGGAAAAAGCTAATTAGAGTACAATTTTAAGGCCCATTCAGGTCTTTTTTAAGCAGATGGAGCAGTACATCAAGCCATTTTAAATACGTAATAAGTTCTATTCAAACAATGATATTTATTTCATTAGTTTTTATTCAGAAGTAATAAAGTTTTGATCAATGCTCTGTCGACTTACTATTAATGGTTGTCTAAGTCAAGAACTGTTCACTTTCGATTCCTTGCATCTCAGTAATATTGGTACCATACACCACACATTTGTACAGTTCATTCTCTGAGGGTGCAGTCGCAGAAGTGACAAGATGTTAGATTTCGTGCCCCTAAAAAGCAGCACCATTCTTTGGTATGATAGTCCCCCCCTGGACACAAATCCTTCCGAGAGAGCGATTTTTGATTTAATAATTCCTTATCCTTAGCTTAGTAATACCTTGCATACTATGCTCTAAATGCGCTGAAACGTGTGTGAACCATTTACATGTCACAGCATAACTACTTAGCACCTATAATATGACATGGCTACTACAAATTTATTATCAAAGTCACTGTACTTTCAGAACTCAATCAGCAACGCATGCGCGCCATAAGCACTGTGGTGTCTGTTATAGCTCATTGTCACTACCATTTTTAAATAAGATAGTTTTATAAATTTCTATGCTATTTCGACGAAGTATAGTGAATTACAGGGAAACATCGAGATTGAGTAGTTGGATGTTCGTAAAATAATTCAACGTCCCGTCCACTGGACGCTGGAAGAATTTATTTAAAAACCAAGCTTTATTTTTCCGGCTAGGCCTTGCGTCCACACTAGTCCGTCACGAAAACAGAGGTTTTCTAAAACGCTTTTCAAACTGAAAGATTTTTAAAACGCCGACTTTGCATTTTAGCATGGATAGAAAACAGTTTGAAAACGAAGAAGGAGATTACGATAATCATAATATTTCCTCTCCTGAGTTTTCCAAAAAAACAAATTCAAAATGGCCGGTAACTGATGAGTTTTCAAATTTCTTCGGTGTAGTGTGACGGTACAATGAATACTGCTGGACTTTAAACTTAACAGTGTAGAAGATAATACATGAGCGCGCGAAGATATAGAATATCTCTTCGAGTGTGAAACTCGATATCCCGATATTGATATAAAAGTAAACACGAGAAGCTAGAAGAGATTCTCCATTTTTTTAAAAGCGACCACTTTTCGAAGATTTCCAAGATTCTTCAAACATTGTCCGAAGGCTGCACGAACGTTTCCGAAAACTTTACGAAAATGTCCGAAATTTACCGAAGATTGCCGAAGGATAAAATACGTTGCTTTCGTATGAATTTTACAAGTTGTGTGTTTTTTTCTTCCAGTAAAACACTCATGCATATAGAATATAAAATGCTTTCTGTTAGTTATATTCTCTACGGCTACGCGTAGCACAGATTACATATGTAAAAGTCAAATCTAAAAATATTACCTCAAAGGGTATTTAATAATTATTTCAATTAATTTACTATTTATTATCCTATGCCGATTTCCATGTTATCAAATGTGGCCTAATATTTTTTTTTAGTAATAAGAACAATTTGCGTCTGTCAGACTTCATCGGAGGGCCGATCCTCCCCTATCTCGTCAGCTTTAGGTCCTGTGTCTGTCTTTGGCATCTAAGGATCGAGAAGAAAAACTCTTTACGTGGAAAGTGACTAGCGTTAAAGTAACGCAATAATAATAATAATAATAATAATAATA
>OMLO01000799.1_pt1 | contig 22425 bp, 15 predicted proteins | sample 1674811 | NCBI WGS metagenome assembly OMLO01 (sample SAMN06265003, study PRJEB25207) | coral metagenome | isolation source: Coral host | place: Mexico:La Bocana,Puerto Morelos, Mexico | collected 2008-11-13 | reverse complement strand
CCAAATTTTGCTGATCAGATCCACCAGGATCCGGTTCCTTTGCTTTGTCCGTTGGCCCTTTCTCAAGTTTAAAGTCTCACACAGCAAACTCAATAGACGGGAGCCTGTGCGCAGGCTAGTTTAGACGAGAACAGCTTGTTGCAGCCGTTATTAGGGCGATGACGCAACGCTTGTCCGAGAATGCGTGATGATCGATCCTAATAAAAGCTTAGCTTTGTCACGCAACGCACTTCCCCAAAACGTTTGTTGGGTGGAGCGTTGCGTGACAAATTCGTTCCAATCTTTCGCAACGTCTTGAGCTTCGCTTTACAAGATGGCGGATGCCTGACGGAAAGCAAGGTAACAAACAGCTAAACAACTGCTCACGTGAGGTGTCATTTCCATACCTTTATTCGTTATAGTGTCATCGATACTCAAGCTAGTCACGAATTCATTAAGATTTTTTTCATATAGATGATTTGGTATCAAATCGTTCCTTCAATTAAAACATGGAAGTACGTTGGACGGGTTTATGAATCCCACATCAAATTGTGAAATAGTTTCGATGGAGCAACTACAGAATGCGGGGCCACTTTGGACCACCTATTTTACATGTGTCAAAACCTTTTCAAGAGAAGCGGAACACAATAGGCACTATTGTGATTCACTATTGTGATTGTGATTCAATAAGCTGTAAATTTAGCCGTTTGGTTCACTGTCTCTTGTACTAAAAAATGCAATTTCAGGTTAACCGTACTTAAGGACAACAGAATTCACCGTGATCCACAGGAAGATCACATTATCTGACTTTGCCTTTCTAGAGCATGTTCAAAACGGTGATTTTTGATTTTTTTCGTTAATTTTTGTAGTACAAACGGAGGCCTACATTACTGCAGACCAATGGCAGGTAAGACTCCTCTCTAGCTATGCACACTCAACAGAAGTGTGGACAATGTTTATGACATAATACCTCCTTCATTCCCCAATAAACCATTTCAGTGTTGACTTGCCAACAAAGTTTCTATAAAAATTATATTTAGCATAACATTGAGAATTCCACATTAAAAGTGGGATGTGTCTGAAATTTAATGTTAAAAGTATACAGTGGGGTGACAAAGTCACAGATGGTAGATTTTTAAGTTCTGTTCACTTTTTTTTACAAAATATATAATGAACCGTGAAGCAATATATCAAACACAAAGCACTGTATTTGACCACATTTCCAAACACCAAGAAGAGAGGTGAAAATATGATGGGCAGCAGAGTGTTTTTGATGAACGTTGAGGTGTTTGGTAATGTGGTCAAACACTGTCTTGGTATATCTTTTCAACAGAAAGTAATTGTATGACAGAAATGTATGTATCTACAGAATAGTAATTGGTGACAGAAAGTAATTGTCACAGAAAGTGCAAAGCGGCATCTTGCACAGGCGGTTAGGATGACAGAATCTTTGTCAAATGTTTCGAACTTCTTGATTTATCTTTACTGCGAATGAAAAGCTTCTGAAATATTCCCAGTTCATTTCTTTAGATGCTCAAAAATGCGAAGAGGAGGATGTAGTTTGACATCTACATTAAAACTCATTACAAAGCTACTAAAAGATTTCAGTACACACATTTCCCAAGTTTCCACTTATCAGGGGTCAGAAAAGGCTTCATCAAGGGTGAAGCATTCGGACTTCTCAAAACCAACTCCTCTGAAACAGCCTTTAAAACTGCTATTTCACTATTTAAAATGAATCTCATCAAAAGAGGGTATCCTGAAACTCTCGTTTCAACAACTCTCGCAGAAATTGCATTTGAGGAGAGAAAACCTGCCCTACAACAGAAAGTTAATGTAAACAAGACATGCGAATCTTGTCTTTTGTCACACAACATCGCCTATCAGTGCCTAACTTAAAGCAAATACTTATGCAGAATTGGCATTAAATTCAACAACAACCGTTGTGAAGAAGAATATTCAAATATCCCTCTATAGTTTTGTACAAAAGGGGCAGATCCCTAGAGGATATACATGTACTCGTTAGAGGAAAGCTTTAACTGGCTATTACAGGTGGATGGGAGTAGTGCGGTCCTGTCAACCCATTGTTGTCGCCTAAATTTCCATCATCTTCGACTTCAATATCGCCAATGTTGACGTAGCCAGGGATAAATCATAACGAGCCAGTTCTTTAGGATCCCATGAAAATGTAGAACTTTTAGTCCTACATCTCCACGGGATATCTAGTGGCTTACAACATTCCAGTGCAATTATATCCCTGTCGGTGATCGTTTATGTTCCTCACCGCATGTCAAGTTTAGTGGAAATGTGTCATAATCCTAAGGTGTGAAAGTACATTGTAGATTATTAGGTTGACGTTTTGTGAAGTTGGATTTTATGCATTTTGCCTTCACTCAGAAGGGTAGAATGGTTGATTTCGACATTCGACGAGCTTGTCAAATCTCCAACAAGCGATTCTAGGGATTGGTTCCTCCTCAATTTTAAGATATGTAGCGTTCCTCTGGCGCTTGTTTGCAAGCTTTCCAGATTTACAATTGTTGCACTCAAGGAGTTAAAAATGGCGCACATTTGGATCAACGTATATTATACAAAGATGTTGTCTCTATTGACTCTTCATCCAGTGTTCTTTCCGCCATTCTCCGCCAAAAGTGCTCGAAACCAGGCGAAAGAGATGCGTACAGCTGGTTGGTTAGTATCATATGATAGACCTTTTTTTTTTAGCGATGTTCAAAGACGGGTAATACATGTAGATAAATGTTTTATATTATTTCCAGTTCGTCAAGGTTGAAGTCCTCGCATCACTGTATGCATGAGTATTTCTGGGATAGATAACATGATTTAGCGTGTTTTTGATGTTCATAGATGGTTAATTGGCAAATGTTATATATCCTTTCTGGTTCATCCAGGCTGAAGTCCTGGCATCACTGTATGCCTGAGTATTTCTGGGATATATAACATGATTTAGCGTGTTTTTAGCGATGTTCATAGACGGTTAATAGGCAAATGTTATATATCCTTTCTGGTTCATCCAGGTTGAAGTCCTGGCATCCTTGTATGCCTGAGTATTTCTGGGATATATAACATGAAAAAACATGTATTGAGAGATTCCCTAAACAGGTTTGAATTAGGCTTTCGTTGGAAAATCTGAGATTATTTCTGACTCTCTGGCATTTCTAGGCTCCTGGGCATAATCGGCTTTGGTTTAAAAATAGCACTGATAACTGATACTAGCTAAAACGTTTCAGCTCTACATGTTCCCCGGCATGCTTTACAAATCTAAGAATAAATGGACGCCCCATGTTTGAAACCGGCGGTTGCGCGCAGCATAGAAAACATATTGTTCCAATGTTAAGAAAAAAAACGTTTTTTTTTTAATCAAAACTCTTTGCGTGAATCAACTTCTCAATTCACCGACGACTTTAGTTTTGTACCTTTCTGACACGTTTCTAATGCTGGTGTGTTACAGTAATTATACATACAGAATTAAACTAATTGCTGAACTCTGCTGTATAAAACCGCAAATCCAGCTCGATGATAGCTATAAGACCGGCTTATGACGTCACACCATAGCAACCAGACTGAACAGATTTTTGAACTTCCGGTTCTCTCTGGCTCGTGATGGTACTCTGAATCATCAGAATCATAGCTTCTTTCGGAATTAGAGTCGCTTTCTGACATTTTGGATGAAGAAGAAGGTTGAACAACCAAACAACACGTGTAACTCACTGTACATTTCTTTGTTGTGTTTTGTCAAATACTAGGTTGACGTCATAACTCACTAGTGCCACTCTCCCGTAGTGCGCGTTTTTTACTCTGGGAACCATGATTTCAATCGGCTTTTAAAAATCGGGATTACCTCCAAATCCCATTTTGCTGCTTGGTTTTGTTTATTTTATATATATCTACTTTTGAGAAAGAAATATTTTAGCTAAGGGTGATAGGCACTTTTGAATGTGATGAATTATTAATGAGTTTGAGAAGCTTGTTTGATGCACATGGTACTGATCAACATTCAGTCAGTCGATCAGTCATCCCCATAGTATTGGTTGGCGCAAAGGGTGGCATTGAGGAGCATTAAGGTGTAATGAATACATTTTATGTTTCACTGAAAGGATTGGTGGTGATTTTATCACTTTGAAACGTAACATTATTTTATAGTTGGTTAACTATACACTTCTTCTCTTTCACATATGCCGGTAGATGTTTTTAAAGAAGGCCAACCTAGTGACCTTGATCTAAGTGACCTGGCAGGAAAGATCTGTAGACAGTGGAAAACACTGGGACTCCACCTTGGAATAAGTCAGGATGTACTGGAAGAAATAGATGTTAATGAACGAAACGACAGGCCATATCAGATGTTACTTCGCTGGAAAAGGACAACAGATTCAGATGCACCTTATTGTGACCTCTATGATGCTTTGTGTAATGGCAGAGTTGGTCTCAATAATTTGGCCAAAGATTTTTGTTATAAAAAAACTCCAGGTACTTCACACATTTTCTTAAATTCCCACTACTTGATTTCCACTTCTTGATCTGGACCATTTGGAGGATGACTGACCAATCAAAACAATTGAGAAATATGGATGCTGATCTTTTTGTTAACAGGCCAATAGAATTGAAGCATCCAGACACTAAGTTGTACAAAACAAAATAACATGAACTAGGAAAGGCAAGCGTAGATTTGTTTTACTGGAGTTAATACATTGTGCATACTGAAGACTGTATGCTGTGTACATTCTACAGATCTGTTAATATCATTTTTGGCATTTTATCATAATTACTTATTATAATAAATTTTACTTGAGGAACTTATCCTTTTTGCGACAGCCAAACTGAAACCATAGAAGACTGCTTAAAACAGTGAAAAGTTAGACTTACAACTAGCCAAACAAAACGTATGACAACATTTCTTGAGAGGTCTGCAACACCACAATTTTGTCAAGTTTCAAATTTTGCTGTGGAACTATTATATTCTTAAATGTTATTGGTTTGTTTACATAAAAGGTCATAAATCTTTGTTCTCAATTGGTGTATTGCATTTGCAGACTGCAGACTGCAGATCGGTTTGACGAGGAAAATTCTATTAACAGTGATGTCATTATCAACAACATTTCTTGTGCAAAATAACATCAACCTGGTTGCAAAGATTCTGCTTGACTTCTTATGGTGGTTCACCGTAATGATGTTAGATTCCAGGTAGTATCTGCTCTTCTTAGATTATTGTTGTAGATGTTTAGAAATTTTACCTTATTCAACAGGTGTCAAATATCCGTGATCCGAGTTCTTTTTGACGTAAATCAATTAGCTGAAAGCAGTATTCCAACCTTTTACTCCAAATCATAATGAAAGACTGGCAACGAGTTATGGTTTTAACACTGTTTACAGTTTAGCAAATTGCTACATAGCGATTACTTTCATTATGATTTGGCTATTTGATACGGATATTTAACACCTTTCGAATAAGGTAAAAATTTCATAAAACATCTACGACAATAATCTAAGAAGAGCAGATCCTACCTGGAACCTAACACCATTACAGAGAACCACCATAAGAAGTCGAGCAGAATCTTTGCAACAAGGTTGATGTTATTTTGCACAGGAAATGTTGTTGATGATGAAGTCACTGTTAATAGAATTTTCCTTGTCAGTCTGCAGTCTGCAAGTGCCATACACCGGTTCTCAATTTCATTTATCAATTTATAATCATTTCTCAATTTATAATTGATTAACTTTGTTCCAAATGTAATTTGGTTATATCAACTAAGTTGAAAATGTAAATTGGCCACCGTAACGAGTTATAAAGCTGACGTTTCGAGCGTTAGCTCTTCGTCAGAGCATCAGAGCTCTGACGAAGGGCTAACGCTCGAAACATCAGCTTTATAACTCGTTATGGTGGCCAATTTACATTTTCAACTTAGTTGATATAACCAAATTAACTTGTTACCCCCACCGATGCAGCACCACAGTTTCTTTAGAAACTTTCACCCTTTGTTCCAAATGGCCTGGTTCAAGTACAGTGTAGTACAGTGTAATTGTAACAAAAAAAGCCACATAATAATAATTAGAAAGAACTTAAATATATCAGCTATTTATGGTATTTAGTTCCATTGGAAACATTTATTCTCAATAATATGGTTATTGAAATTGTTCGTTTTAGTTAAAGTAGTTTTTGGTTCTTTATTTACTAGGTGTTGAATTGACTACAGCTGAGCCAGAGGAAACTCCAAGCGAGAGGGTAGATGAGAAGAAGAATGATCACAAAGGTGGCTGTGATTGATTTTTTTTTACTTAAAAAAATGACCATGTACACCTCTCGTCCCTAGTCTAGAGTCTGCTTTTTTTTGGTCAGAACCAAGAATGCAGACTCTGGCCAGTACTTAACTGAAAGTCCACAATTCACCAACTTCTAGTCCTTCCAGCTTAATGTGGATTGGCTGATAATTGAAAATGAGCTCTCTGCAGGATCTGCGATGGTATTGTGTGGAATAATTGTGATGTTTGGTAACATTCTTCTTTATGTGGCCAATGAAAAAAATTAAAATTCTGATTTTTTCCCTGAGTGGTCTAAATTAGAAAAAAAATAAATTAGAAACAGTTTTTGCAATATTGCTTTTCTTAAACACATTGCTCCTTGATCATTACCATTTGATAAGCTGATGGTGATGCTGTATTTCAGTTTTCTCTTATACATCCCTCCTCCTTGACGTCCTGTCAAACTGAAACAAAGATCTACTGATCTAAAACTTTATATCCATCATTTAATAGAAAAAATGTGATAACTAATTGGCCTGTAAGCAGGATCTCATTGTTAGCGACATGAGCAAAGCCATTGAGCAAAACAAGAGTTGGCAAGTGAAGTAAGCTAGTGAGAATGACACCCTCCATGGATGCTATTGTCTTCTGAATACAGCCCCTAGCTTAATTTGTCAAATTATTGGCCAGTAGAAATTGAGAAAAATGTCAACAAACACAATAGCAAATTGCATGTGGAAGCTTTTAGTTGTACTGGTATGCAAATAACACCCATGTTTTTAATGTTTGCAATGTTGAATAAATTGATGACATGTTAAATTGCAGCACAATCTAAGCCAAGTGATTTTCCATCCCTTACCAGATCCTGAATTATGCTGCTTAATAGCACTACAGTATCTGACTGGTGCCCTGTGTGAATTTTCTTGATCATCACTGCAGTTCCAAACAGCTGAACTAGAAAACATTAACCATATCCAGTAGACATAACCACAAAACATCCCTTCCACCTGAAAGACAATTCACAGCTTTTTTCCTGTTTGTGTTTTAGATTGACCAAATTATTTGCATCCATGGAAAGTTTTTCGAAAAGCTTCCAGGATAACTCCCACCCTTGAATTCTCGGTCGCCATGCCATGTTTGTGTTTGATGATTGCTACTCATAGTAATAGGGCCTGTCATTTTTCGCCATTTGGGATGCTGCATTCGTGGCATAACCAGCTGTATTTGGAAATCATTTCCTTCTGTGCAGGTTTTAATTTCTACTCCTAGGCCCCTCACTGGCTTGCTTCACTCACTGGCTCATTTTCATTGGCATTGCTTCTTCAAGTTAGAACGTATGAGCTTTCTCTCTCTGTGCTTAGAAAACCGAACTAGAGTACTCAGCCACTCTACTGTTTGGCTAAGCAGTAAGCAAGTGGACGACTTGCAGAGTTAGTCACCAAAAGAAGCTCAAACATACAAACCAGAAGTTTACCTTTGGCGCTCCAGACAAAACAACAACTGCTCAGAAAAACAAATTTAAACAAGTGTGTGATGGAAAAGTTATGTTTTTTTATGAGACTGAAAACATAAAAATTACTATGCCAAATTTAAAGTAGACTGTCTAATTGGCTACCAGTCAGTCTCAATTTTGTGCCCAATACTCTTGCTGTTTTAAAAACACAAAACGTTCACTATTTTGAAGATATGGCTTTGTACAGCATAAATGTATTTCTTTAAGAAATGAAAACATGTACCTTGTTTCTATCAAATTATAGAAACATGAATGGAAGTCTGGGGGAACACAACTCTTTCAAATTCTCTCAAACTTCCAGCTTTCCATAACTCAGTAGGAGTAAAGACAACATGTTTTGTATTTCTTTTAGAAAATCTGATGACCAAAAAAGGAAAACAACTTGTTTACTTTGGTCATCAAAATGTAAATTCCACTTGCTTGTGTCATCATTACTTTCAACAGCTTGTGCTAGTTCAGTGTTTCTATTGAGTTACAGAAACATGGTTTCAAACCAATCAGCCTGCACATTTTCATTGGGCTATTTTCTAAATCATTATTAAATCTTTTTGTCAAAAAGATGATCAACAGTGTGTCATTTTAAAAAAAACAATGTTTCATTCCTCTCTGCTATCTTTTTTTTCAGTCAAACAAGGCACGCCCAGTGATGAAGAGTTAGAAGAGTTAGGCAGTGAAATCCATGCAGAACGTACCTCTTGGAAGAAACTTGCACGTCGCTTAAAAATAGAAGAATCAAAGATTAATGGCATAGATAACAAAGATGAGGAACTGTCTGAGAAGGCATACCAGATGCTCTTGTATTGGAAACAAAAACATGGAAGTGATGCCATTTACAAGGTTTTATTTGAGGCTTTAAATCATAAAATGGTTAATCGTATTGATTTGGCAAAAAAATATTGTTGTGAGAGTTGAAAAGACCCTGATTTTAAAACAAATGAGCAAAATGCAGGACTGTTAATTGTAAAGTTACAAATTTAACAATGTCCAGGTTGAGGTGTACAAACTGAGTATAGGTAATTATAGTAATTGGACTGAGTGGAGTGCCATTCAGAGCAAAGCTGATTTGAAGTTACAGTATGTTTACTCTCTGAAGTGTATGACGTGAGGTCAAATTACTAATTAATCGTATCTATTACAAATTCCAAATTAAAAAAGTCTTGGGATAACTTCTTTTGAGCAAAAAAATCTGTAGTGCTTTCCATAAGTTTTAAAAACTGTAGAACGCATGGACACATTAAGAAGGAAAGTAAGAACACCATTGAAGCGCACAAAATTATTGTGGTAGGTAGTCTGCATACAAGCCAAGTGGCCCATCAGGCTGGAATTTATCCCCGTTTCTGTGGCATGAAGCAACTAGAAGTATTTCCCCCCTGGATGAGATGCTAGTCCATCGCAGGGTTACCTCCATAATTAAGTTTGCTATTCCCCTTTTGGGTGGAGAGAGGCACTGTTAGATTCAAGTGTATTGCCCAAGAACACAATCCCCTGCCAGGGCTCCAACCCAGAGATAAGTACACTAACCATAAGACCACACATGGATTTCACATAGATTTCCAATATTTTAGGTATCTAATTACAACTCAATCATCATCAAGAATTTTGTTATAGATATGATTACAATTATAGTAATAAAAATAATTTTAATATTACTTGATATTTTCAAAACACCGTTTTACAATCATTTTATTTTCTTAAATGATGGGATTTAGATTTTTGCTCCATAAACATTTGTCAAATGGGTATCACTTTTGTTTTTTATTTATAAATCAGTTTTGTTAACTGTGCAAGCAATTGTTGATGTAGATAACGTATGAATGTAGAAATACATGTATATAATATACTGTAAACATCTACTGTAGAAATCATAAAAATATTCATAGTAGTTTTATTGTAATCTATGCCATACATGAAGTTTGGATAGTCAGGTTGACCTGTTAAAAAACAATTCCAGCTTGAACGGGATTACAAGGCGTTCAGGCCTGGATGTTTTTTAAGGGTTTGATTTCACAACGGCTTTAGTTTTGTGTATAACTGCAATGATTAACCATGTCTTCATATCTCTGCCTTTCAATTACCAGTATACAATATTTAATATATTCACTTTCATATATTCACTTCCTGAAAGGAATGAAACAGCCCATGACCAGTACTTATCAGGGGAGACTTGATGTCTCATGTGGCTAATACAACATACATGTACATGTAGTATGTTTGAATGATGACCAGGTAATTGTGTTGTGTTCTTTATATTTGGTGCCTCTCTCTACCCAGTACTTAGTTTAAACTGGTACTGACAATGTGTTGCGGTAACCTGGGAAAAGTGCTCTAGATATATGATGTAGTGTTAGCCCTAAAATGGACTCGCTAGTAATACTGTTTGGCAGAAGGGGAGCATTGCATTGGTTTCATAACTAGTTTTTCATTTCTTAGGTGAAATAGTCATTTTTAAATTAAAATTGAAATATTGAAACCATTTTCTGGTGTCTCTGAGGAACACCTGTAGAGACTCAAAGTCTCTGTTTGATAGGGGAGCCTGTGTAAACGTGCAGTAATGTAATGTTGATCAATGAATGTACATACAACTGTTGCTTTAATTCTTGGAGTTTTTAGTTTAGAATTTGTTGCCTTCAGTTAAGTATTTTTAATGTATTTGTTATACAGTAAAAACCAGCTTGTAAGAACTTGGATTTCAAACCCTTTGGTCTCTGAATATACAGTATTTATTTACAACTGCATTATGTATTTTCTTGTAATGCAAATTTGCAATCTCAAAGTCACACTCTCAGGCTAAAATGTTTACTATAATTCAAATGTAACCTACTTACATATAAGACGCTACTTGATTCTTGCTTGGCTAAGTAATGGTTCTTATATTTTGGGTTTTAAAATGGAAAATTTCTGCCAGCAGGTTCTTAACTCACTAGGTTCTTGCACACAGGTTATTATGTATTGCTAGTCTATAGCTTATGGTATTTATGTGAGGTGATGTAAGTCAAAAGAAAAGAAACTCAATAAAATAAGTAGAAGTTTACTCCTATTAGTAAAAGCATCTTAATAACAATTTTGTACCTTAGGTACCTGGAAATTGAAAGGCTCTTTTAAGTCTAAAATAATTATTGTGAATAAAACACCGCAAATATCGTTTTTGACTTCGAATGTATTCTTACTCTAAAATGTCTATCGAAAAAATGAATCATACACACACAAAATCACGTGATAAATGTCAATCAAATGGTCAAATGTACACTGTCCCGGATGTGCGATCCAACAGAAACGAATTTAAAAAAACGAAACAATAGAAAATTTTCACGACAATAGTAGCATGCGACTGAGTAAATTACAAATTATGGTGTAATCTCAGAAGGTTTTAAATCGACTGAAAATTGGCGCAATCTGTGAAGCGATTATCTTTACTATAGCTGGATTAGATGTATAAAGCAGACATAACCTGAGGGAGATATCACTCAATTAGCTTCATGCTGCTTAGCATAGCTTAGTGTTTTGGTGGGTCATTATACCGATAACCACTTTTTATCCATTGATGCTACAATCATGGTATCAAAAACTGCCCGTTGTTATCATTTTCGTGACTCAATAGGTTGCTATAGCAACAGTATGACCTGCTAAAATGCCCTTAATTATGGCTTTATTAATTTAAAAACGGCACTGAAATTTTTTATTATCAAATTTTGATAAGCAGAATGAGACGCAACTTTTGAAGTTTTTAAGACATCTATACATGGGATTCAGAGCCACCTTAAAGTTTTGAAAATTGCTGAAAACTGTTTTGAGCCACCTTATATTACCTTCAAATGAAATCAACCTGCTGAAATATTTAATTTGTTTATTTGAACAAAACATAGTCTAACTCGGTAATTAATTAAACTTTATACCAATAGCATTAATTCACCAATTTCCAAGTAAACACTAAAAACTACTTTTCTGAAGAAATTTATGGAAAACAACTCACCGTGGCACAAAAATGAAATGCAGATGATGTTCCGGAATGTGCCATGTTCCTGGTTTTATTGACGGCCGGCTACAATCGGCTGCAAGGCGTAATAACTGTAGTTCCTTTCAAATGCAATTCAGCATTTCACATTTTCATCTTCAAGCTTGAAGCGCCTTGTTTTGTAATTTCGATTGTACGTTTATATGAACTACAATGCGGTTGGATTCCTTTGGACTAGAAACCTTTACCTGCCTTCAGATCCTGATTAAGACCGTAAATACTCTATTAAGCCCCCCCCGGAGTTTATTTATTTTAAGCATGTCAGAGGGGGGCTTATCCAATTTAGCGAAAAGGAACTTTGAAGGCAGCGATCTTCCCTCGAAAGCCACTGAAACCTTTGCTGTTGTCCAGTTTCTGATTGACAGCTGTCGTCTCGTTAGCCAATCAAATTAGTTGGACAATTTTAACAAGGATTGTGATTGGCTTATTTTAGGGTAATTTACCAGAGAACGAAGGACGGCTGACGCCACTTTTACTCCTTTGGAAAAAGAGTTTGGTTTGAAAATTCAGCCGAATATGTGGAGAAATTATTAGAACACTCAATAAGTAGGGAAAAACAATCGATTACGTCTCGTGTTTCCCCCTGCACTTCCCGAGTGCTCTATCGCTTCATAAGTGCTTTACAGCAGAACAGAGCACAGTCGAGGCTTCCCTATTTGTTAATTATAGGTCAATTAAGCGGGCAGCATTCTGCTGTACGGCCCGCTAAAATTTTTAGTTGGTTTTCTTGCAAAAGCTGTTTAGTGATTTATCGCTAAGTGTTCGTGAGTTTTATGAGCAAATAAAAACTCAAAACTTTCTTTTACTCTAAATTGTGTATTTTTGCTGTTCCGCCTGAATAGAAATCATTCCCGAATCCGTCAGACACACGGTAGAGATATATTTTAAATATCTTACTAACTTCGTCTAAGTAAATTACTGATCCTTGTTTTCCCCCCTTCGATTTATGGCCTAAGCGGCTTGAGACATAAATCGAAGGGGAAAAAACTCGGTTGGTATAGTAGGGACTGAAAATAGTTAGTAAGAGTTATTGACTATCTTTTGCAAAAGGTAATGTGTACGTGTATCGTCATAGGTTTACATTTAGGACTAAGCCTATTACTTGTCTTATTCACAATGAGTGATACACTCTTAAAAAACAAAAGTAAATCAGCGTTGATTTGATTCAGAGATTTAGAGAGTTTAGTGGCTGCCTTGGTAAGGACTTTGGAGTTCTCAATATGAAATTGGAAAACGTAGAAACAAGGTTCTCATATCTTGCTGCTTCAATATTTTAGGACATCTACTTGATTCGTTCTAACACGGCCTCCGAAACCAAAATACGACCATCTGGTGTTGTAGCTATGTCTGTTGGTTTTTTAAGGTCAGTAACTGTCTTGCCAGTAAAACAACCCTCCATTGTGAACTGCTGAATGCGACCATTGAGTCTGTCACATACAAGAAGGTTCTGACGATTGCCATATTTCTCAACACACAAACCCCAAGGATAAGAGAACTGTCCATCAGCATCGCCTTTTTCTCCAATCTTGTACAAAAACGTCCCTGAACGGTCAAACACTTTCAAGCAATGGTTCCAGCAGTCAGATACAATAAACATGTTTTTGTGATAAACGCATCCAGTGGGTTTGAAGAGCCTCTCTGAACCGCTGTCTCCAAATTTAAACACAAATTTGCCATCCTTTGTTACGACTTGAATTCGGTTATTATAGTATTCGGTCACAACAACGCGTCCTTTATCATCCATACAAACGCTTACTGGATCCTGAAACTCTCCTTTTCCTGACCCTTTCTTTCCAAAGCTTTTCACAAAGTTCCCTGTCTCTATATTAAACTGCTGAATGCGGTGATTCAATTCATCTGCCACCAGAATCTCGTGATCATTCAGGAATGTGACGCCGGCTACACTGTTAAACTCTCCCCGGTTCTCTCCATATCTGCCGAGTTTTCGCACAAATTTTCCTTCCTTATCGAACATTAGGACACAGTTTCTTTTATTGTCAGCTAACGCGATTAGCCCTTTATTGTTAACAGCAATTCCATAAGGTTTTTGAGGAATTTCTCCTTTTAGATCTAACTCGTCCACAATATTAAGCTGTCTTTCCGCCACTCGGACAGTTAAAGGACTGTTAGCAAGTTTGTCCCCATTTATCTTGACTGTGATATTGTACGTACCTGGTACTTTTGGTATGAATTTAACTTGAAAATTTCTATCTTCTTTCCTACAAATAATCAAACTTCCTTCTTGTTCAGCGGGTTCCACGTGAACTTCAACGTGAAGTTTACCATTGGTATCACTCATCAGTTCTCCTTTAGATATTTTAGGACAGACGAGAAAATCGGCTTCTACACCAGCTTGGAGATTTTCAGTTAGTTTTTGAACTGTGGAGCAATGTATATCTATTTCATTTGTTGCCATGAAACCCAGGTTTAAACTCTTAGGTGCAGCAGTCGAGACAAACTTCACGAATGAGCTTACTCGAAGGGCTGGCACCGGAGTTTTGCTAAGATCTTCAAATCGCTGTACCAAGTTCTTCTTATTTTGCATCATATCCGAGCTTGAGCTTCTTTGAACGAGGTTATATGCAAATTCAACAGCTTGCTCGATTTGCTTGATCGAGGACTGTATCTGTTTATTGATCCTGTCGAATTTCTCCGTTCTCGACTCGCGTTTGTTTCGGAGCGCGTAGATGGCTTCCTGTTTGCATTCTTGAATCTTAGCAATCATTTGGTTGGCAGCTCGGGAAACTTCATCTATAGCTGTGGTAATTTTATTTTCTAGTGTGGAAGTTGCCTTCTCGACTTCACGCATCAGATCGATGTAAACTTTTTTCTTTTCTTTCATCAACTCGATTCTTGCCATGATGTTGGCTTTCTCGGCGTCAGCCACTTTTTCAAGTGGATCAACATTGTGATTCTTGTGGTCTGTGACAATGCAAACTGGGCAAATACAGCTTTGACATTCAAGGCAGAAAAACCTCGTAACCTCTCTCTCGTGGTACTGCTGTGAGCAGAAGGATTTTCGGTTTAACAAAGCCTCGTAGTCTTGGGCTTGAAACTGTTTTACTGGCCTGACTTTGTGTCCTTCAAACGCAGCCGCGGCAGCTTGGAACGCTCCATGCGCGATGACACATTCGCGACACAACAATTTCTCGCAGTCAAAGCAATAGGTGATCTCAGCGCTACTTTTCTGGCAAATATTGCAGCTACTGATCTGGCTTCCATCGCCACTTTGTCGAACAGCAAGAAGACTCAGTCGCAGCAGAAGGTATGAAGACAAGCTATGGTCTTGGGTTTGGTGTAAGTATCCAAACAGATCGAACAAGTAACTTGTTCCTTGAGGTTTTTGAAGAGAGACTCCATTGCGAAACGAAGACGAAATCAATCACAGCCGTATGTTGTTTGTGATTCGGAGAAACTTTGACCTGAATAATTATAACACTGTTTTAATATATTCTATTTTCAGCAGCCACCCAGGGAGATCGAATTCTCCTCGTGGCGGAGGTTGTGCATATATTTTACGCTGTAATAGAGACTGTAACATATGAAATATGAAGTATGTTCACGCTTTTTAACCCGGCATATTTTGTCCTCTGCCTTTTCGCCTACAAATATTCTGTAAAATCACCTGAATATCTTTCCGGAAATTATAAAACATGTACTAAAATCACGAAAGGTTTTCTAAATATCTCGAAAAATGCTCTAAATATTTAATATCCCTTATATTTGTTTCGAAAATAAACCGATTTTGAATCACTTAAACCAAAATTTTCAAAATATTCTTGCAGTAGTAAATTCTTCAAATATCTCTCTAAAATTCTCTAAATATCGTAATATTTTCTAAATTATGAAATATTTCGAAACCTTCTAAATATCCCCGGATATTTGTAGACAGGCCTACGTACTTGACCTATTATTGGGAAAGTCATATTTCTGTAGAGTTAATGGCTGACAACCAATGCAAGTAACGACTTTTACGTTTTGAGTGTGCCCAGAGAAGGTAAGGGACCAGTCAATATTTATCGGGGGGGAAGCGCCACTATATTTACAAAAAGTTCGGCTAAGAAATAGTGGCCCTCCCCCACAAAGGGTTTAAAAAGTTTTGGCCCTCCCTTCACTGAAGTCAAAAAAATTGTGACCCTCCCCAAGGACTAAAATAGTATAAAATTACAAAAAAATTCCCAGCGATTCCTTTAGTCAAAGAGCAATTTCTAACAAAATCAGTAATTTAGGTATCGTCCTCTCCATGTCCTGCATGTTCTACCAGATTTGGTAGTAACCAGGATGTCACTTATTTGTACATCTTCACTGTAACTGTATTTGTCATTGCTGTCTCCATTGTCACCATCACCGCTACCATCATCATCAGCTTCATTGCCATAATCATTGACAAGTGGTAATATTTGTAACGCCAAAAAATCATAGCCCTTCCCTCAATGGCACATTTTTAAAATAACCCTCCCCAAAGCGGAGCTTAAAAAATAGTGATCCTTCCCACAAATGTAGTGGCCCTCCCCCCCAATACATAATGACTGGTCCCTAAACTTGAAAATCCTGGACGACAAAAAGAGAAACGAAACCCTTTTGCTGGAATTCTCCGGCCCCTGGAGCAGTATCAAAGCCAAGTCACAAGGTGGATTTTGTAAAGGCTTTAATGGTCACACGTTCACAAAGGTTTCACACTGTCTAAACTCGAAGCTATTTGTAGCGCAAACTTGTCAGTCCCCGACACCCTTTCCTCTCTGACTCAATGGTGAATTCGCGCTAAAACCATTGGGAGAGGAATTGTTCCTTATGTTAGCCAGTTCAAGTCAATCTTAACGTCATGCGATGAATGAAACTGAAAGGTGATTTCAAATAGCGAGGAACTTCATTAGAAGAATCCCAGCTGTGTTCCGGTTTTATGCAACACAGAACAAGTGAAAATACATACCAAGTGTAGGTACAAGGAATGAAAAATTGTGGTCCTAGTTAATGTTCCAGGCTCTGGGTCAGTAAACTTCTCCATGTTGCGTTTGGTCTGCCTCGTTTCGGTCGCCCTTCTGGAGTCCAGGTTAATTATTTTGTTCTTTCCTCATAATCTGGCCGGTGAATATCCATCCTCTCCTTCGCAAGTCCCGCTGAGGTTTCCTCTCTCAGCCATCTGCAGGACTTCTTTTTTGTGCCGGCCGGATTCTTTCCTGCCAGTGTATCTTAAATATCCGTCTGAGGCTTTGGAAGACGTCAATTTTGTTGTCATCACATTTATTCATTTTCCACGTCTCGCAGCCATAAATCAAGACTGGTTTTACTAGTGTCTCGGCTGCGAGGGAGACTATGTCTTATAAAGCCTGTCCTTTGGCTTGCAATTGTCCACTGATGGTGTCGGTGCTCCAGATCCTTTTCAATTTCAAGAATAACCCTCGTGCTTTATCTATTGTGGACGTCTTTAGTGCCTGCACCTTGTTTGGAAACTGAAGTCCCCAAGTACACAAACCTATCGACCTCCTCTATTCCTCGCCCATTCACTTCCACCGTATCGTTGCTTCGCGAATTTATTCGCAGGAGTTTACTTAGTCCACCTTAACTACCCTAGTTCTACCCTTCGGCTTCACAGGCCAACTCATCGGTCTTGGTCTGGAGGTGCTGCTTGGTCGATGATTAAAGGACTATTTCATCCGCAAAATCGAGATCCACGGGCATTGTGGTGAACTCCACCTTATTCCGGTGCTTCCTCTTGCATTGAGTTTTTCAGTACCCACTTAATGAATAGTAGGAACAGTAAAACTGACATGTTACAGCCCTGTTTCACTCCAGTTTTGATCTTAAACCATTCCGTTGTGTCCCGTCCATCTACTACAGCACATTCAAAGCCATGGTATGCCGTAGCTTCTCATAATCAGCCACAGACTATCCTGTGGACTGAATCAAATGCTTTTTCAAAGTCTATGACGTTACCGTACAATGATGACTGCCACACATGATATTTCTTAATATGAAAATTTGCTCAGTAGTTCCTCTTCTTGGTCGAAATCCTGCTTGTTCCTCTATGAGCTTCGTCTTCACTTCAGTTCGTATGCTGTCGCTCACAGTTCTCCTCATGACCTTACTGACGACTGACAGCAGCGTTATTCCACGCCAGTTTTTACATTCCTTCAGATTTCCTTTTTTCGGCAGTTTGACAATCTGTCCTTTTCTCCATTTTCTAGCTGTCTACTCTTTCCTCCACACTATGTCCATGATCTCCTTGACTTTGGTCTTAGCATGAAAGTCAGCTTCAAGCAGCTCTGCTTGCATGTTGTCAATACTTGGCGCTTTCAATTTTTCGTTACCTTCAGCTCTGCTGGGTTCAGATGTATCAATTTCTTCTATTTCATCCAGCAGTTCTATCTCAATTTCATTAAGTGGATTGCTAGGGTTCTCGGTGAAGTGCTCCAACCATCGTTTGGTTTTACTTTCTTTATCGTTAATAATCTTGCTGTTTTTATCCATTACTGCAGCACTCTGTCAAGGCCTGTTGCTCAATACTCTAGTCAGGGTATTCAGTGTTTTCAGTGTTTTCACGTGTTGTTGCTCAGCCCCATTTTCAGCTTCCTCTGCAACCTCTTCGGTCTATCTTCGTTTGTCCTCCCTAGCCTGTATCTTAACTTCCCTATCCTTCTCTCGGTATTCATCTTGCCATCTTGGTTTTAGCCTCTCTGATCTTGCACTTCTGCTCTTTGTCACTGAGGCTCTTTTGAGCTATAATCTGATGGTTGATCGAACAAGGTAGTGGTCGCTGGCCACATCTGCTGACCTCATGGCTCTGATGTCTATCACTGAAGTTCGAAACGTTCTGTTGACCAGAGTATGATCTATCTCATTTTTGTTTTTTCCATCAGGCGACACCCAAGTTTGCTTGTGAATTTCCTTATGAGGAAATATTGTTCCAGTGATCACTATTTCATTAAAGTCGCAGAATTCTTTCAATCATTCTTCAGTATCATTAACTGTGCCCATTCCTTGTCGTCCCATCACTCTTCAAGGCCGTTGACAAGGTTTCCCACCTTCGCATTCATATCTCCAGTGATAATTAACATCTCATGTTTGTGTACCTGCTCGGCTACTTCTTGAAGTTTCCCGTAGAACTCTTCTTTTGTTGTTCATCAGCATCATTGGTTGGCGCGTACTCATGTATCATCGTAGGCTTAATGAATTTAGAGTAAAATATGACCTTTATTATTCTCTCATTAATTGATCAACACTCAATTTAAGCCTTCCTTGTCTCTAGTGTCATCATATCGCAACTTCTTGCATGTGTTGGTTGTCATCTCGTCTTGAGTAAAGTACTGTTCCAGTTTTATGCTACCTGCTCCTTTCCATCGGCATTCGCTTATTCCCCGCATAATTTGGATCTTCATCTGGTTCATCTCGCAGCTTGTGCGGATTTCCCTGCAAAATACATTGTTCTCACATTCCAATTCCCTATTTTAGGCTGAGACCTCGGGGTAATAGTGGTTTGGTCAGCTCCTGAGCATCCTCTCGGCTTTGGCCCAAGGTCGTCATGCTTTGCTTTCTTAAGCAAAGTATATACCACAGTGGCCCCGAACAGAGGCATGTTTTCTAGTTCATAAAGTTTCCGTAATAATAATATATTAAGGGGGCGGGTGATTGGCCCACTGCCCAACCCCCAACCTGAAGGACCAGGTACTGTTCTTTGTCTGGTCTCGATCCCTCGACCATGGTTAGACCCGCCAGGAACTGCAGGCCTAGTGGATTGTATACCATGATGATTAAGCCAAACTGATCCAGTTTTACAAGAGAAGGTCAAGATACTTACCTTGATCTTCTTTTCGTTTTTAATAATACATATAATAAACACCAGAAAACTCTAAGCTCGCGTGGTGTCGTCGTTTAGTGCGTGAGGGAAAGTGCTAAAAATGCTAGTTTACACTGATCAATCTATTTCATTATCCATAACATATTTCTCCTTTGCTATCATCTCCTTGTAGAAATCTTCTTTTTTGACATTGCTCCCAACCAAATTTCTTTTGGCACGACACCACAATATAATAATAATTTACATGTCTAATTATTCAAAGAGCCCGTGATTATGCTGATAATTATTCATATCATATTCAGTTATTCACCATCGTCTTCGTTGGTTCTTGCTCTGTCTATGTGTAACCTAAGCCTGTAAAACCGATGGTTATCATGTTAGTGGAAAGAGATGGATAGGCTCCATGCATATGGCTAGGTAACGATTATTGGACCGAAACAGCGATATATTTGACGTGAAGACAAGGTAAACGTGCCGGAAGTTCCGTCGAGCTTGTACAGTTCGAATTTGGTTTTTACGTCTTCGTTTGATGTTTATCAGGTTGGTAGAACTACAAAAACTATTTTGAATCAGTTGAAACCGAAACAGGTAATTTCCGACACTGCTTCCCAGTTCAAAGTAGTAAAGTCAACTGTTGAGGAAGCATGGCAGCTCTCTACGAAAAGTCCTGGCACATAACGTTACCTGGCCAATGAATGCATAAAGTGGAACGGGTGGCTTTTATGAAAGACTTATCGGAATTGTAAAACAGCCTTTAAGATAGAGTAATGGAAAGATTTGTCTTTCTATGGTTCAATTGGAAACCTTTGTAAAAGAAGTCGAAGGAGACTTCCTCAACCTAAACCTAAAAACAGGCGTACTATCCTTAGCAGAAAAGGTCAACAGCAAGACCCAGATTTCCTGAATTTCGAGTTGAGTTCTTCACAAAAACTCCTAGACTTTCTCAAAGTCCTTTTTTTTTTTCTGGCCTCGGTTCAGTAGGCCTCGCGACCTCTTTTGCTATCCCTCCCTATCATTTATACGAGGTCGACTTGGAGCAAGTCTAAAAAACTCCTTGACATGTGACAGAAACGTCAGAAACGTCTTGACATGTTGTGGAAGCTATGGCTCGATGGGTATGTACGGAGTTTGCGTGAACTCAGGACCAGAACTCAGGACCAGAAATACTCAGAGACTCCCAGGACACAATCCTCAAACCAACCTACTAAAGAAGACGTTGTATTTCTAAAGGAAAGTTCGCTACAAGGTACCTGGAAATTAATCGTTTTAGAGATACTTATTTTATTAAGTATAGACGGGAAAATCAAAACAGCTACTGTCCGAGCAGCATCAGGAAAGTTAATAAACCGTGTGCTCAACTTCCTGTTCCCCTTGCAAAATCCGAAGTTAGCAAAGATGAAGAGCAACGACAGTGAGAATGTACCTAAACGGGAACCAAAGCGAGCGGCAAATGATTATATTATATTCTTAAAACAGGAGTACAGAAAACTTATGAGGGAAAATCCCCCAAAAAATTGAAAGAAATCAATGTCATGCTTACAGGAAAGTGGAAGTCCATCAAGGAGTTCCAGCAGAACTGATAAACGGAAATGTACAAAAGCTGAAGAAGTAAAACAATAGACTATACAGTCAATTCTCTCTCAACGACCGCTTTATGAAGCGACGACTTTGTAAATAACTGTTTTGTTGCTCAGTTCTTGGCTTATTGTATTGATTTTTCTCTTAAGCGACCGCCTCCATTTAAAAGTGACCACTTTTTTCCTGGTAGTTTAAAGCACAAAATAAGAAATCTTTATTTATTCTTCCCTAACAAGTTGCTATGAATGACTTTCAAAAGAAACAAAACAAACCTAAATAGAACACACTTTTACGACTAACTAGTAATTACAGGGAAAACCCTAAAAGCTGACCATACCAGATGCCAGGCACCTCTTAGTAACCTCTTTTTCTATTCGTTTTTATTGCCACGCAGCTCCATTGTTTCGGAGCTAGGGTCCATCGTTTCGGTTGTCTGTTTATTGTCTTAGTCAGCCAATCATGTGAGTTGTTACGAGGGGTGCGTGGCGCCTCGACCATACTACTGGTCAGGAAGAATTATAGACAAAATGGTTTATTCATGGTCACAATATACATTGATTTAGAAACATCGTAAATTGAATGAGTAAACTGCTTAATCCAATGACAAAGTGCTACATGTTTCTTTTGCCAGCCAACCAAAAGAAACAGCTGTCACCTGCTTTGAGACCGATTTCAGCTTCACGCTTACATAAGCCATGTCATTCAATGTTCCAATTTTTATATTGGGCGACCTCACTTACAATTTGCTCCGACACAACAAGCCTGAACAGAAGGCACCGCTGGACTTTTGCAATTGCTTTAACCTCACACAGGTAATCAACCAAGCAACAAGAATAACTGAGCTCTCTACGAGTTTATTGGATGTGATACTAACTAACAACAAAGATCTCATCATGCACGGAAACGAAAGTCTTGCCTCACTCAATAAGTGACCACGATCTCATCATCGGGACACTACACCTGAAGAAACCTCGTCCCAAGCCTACTTACATCACCACGAGGAGCTTCAAGAACTACAACAAGGAAGCGTTTCTAGAGGATATTTCAAATGCCCCCTGGTCAGACAAGTTGAACGCGATTAATGCTCCGTTCAACCAAGACCTCGACCAACACGCGCCTGTTAAAACTGTTAAAGTGAGAACTCGCCCCTGTCCATTTATTAATAATAACATTCGCGGGTTAAGGTTACTTCAAACCTTCGCGGGGCTACATCGGTCGATTTTTTTTTCAATAAAATTTAAGTTCGTCATTTAAGGTATCATTTCCCCAAAAATGTAAGAAAAATATAAAAACGCG
>OMLO01000798.1_pt1 | contig 22437 bp, 12 predicted proteins | sample 1674811 | NCBI WGS metagenome assembly OMLO01 (sample SAMN06265003, study PRJEB25207) | coral metagenome | isolation source: Coral host | place: Mexico:La Bocana,Puerto Morelos, Mexico | collected 2008-11-13 | reverse complement strand
ATAATGTTGTACATTACTTAATTTAAATCGTGGAGCACCTGGAAACTAGCGAACAGCTAAGTGTGTACTCGTCCACGTTAAATAAAGCATTTCTAAATGTCTATGTAATATTGATTTTTGTTGTCACTTTTTAAGTTTTTTTTTTCATAGCTATCGTAATATATATGTACTGCAGCAATACTCTTGATTAATTGATGTTGTGTTCCACATAAGTGATCTTGTTCCCTTAATCATTATCACTAAAGCAGTCTGGAATGTTTTGCATTGTTCTAAATAAACATTGTCTAGCATGTACTTGTTGCAGGTTGGATTTATTACCAATGTATGCTCGGCTGGTGGCCACTCTAGATCCTTGTGCACCTGATCTAGCTCCTGAACTCATGCAGCAGCTGAAAGGAGAATTCAGATTCCGTGTAAGCTTACTTAACATTTAATTGTATCTTTCAATGATTTTTCTTGTGCACTTCTGACAAGGATGTCAATGTGTACTCCTTGTGCACTTCCATGTAAGCCCATACTCAAATTCGCTGTTATCAGGAGCCATATCTACTGTCCTGATATCCTGCGATATCAACTGACTGACCTGATATGACTATGATATCATGGTAACTAGTCTTATTTGGCCAAATGTACATTTAGTTTGATAAAAATATAATCAAACCTTATTTTGGTATTCTTCAGCGACAGATAGGCTTGTTTGGTCTCGCCATGGGTGTTTTGGCTTGACTATGTCGCACCAAAATATGAACCATGGCTTGGCCAGATTCTACTGATAGGCAGCTGAAACGTACCAAAAAGGTACCTAGTATACAATTAGGTAAAAACATTTGTAAGAATTGTCCTTGCATGGCTTCATGTGCACTAGACAAGTGCTAGACAAGTGGTATTGATTAATTGATATTTCAGTAGGTCATACATTCAAGCAAATAAAGTTCTGCTTGACTTTGTGTTTTTAGGTGCGCAAGAAGGATCAGATTAATCTTGAATCAAAGATAAAAACAGTAAGATTCATAGGTGAGACATTTGCTTCAACGAAGCTTGGTCTGCGTAAAATGTTGGAGAATGTCCACGGGAAAATGTTCAGTATTCCAACAAGCGTTTTTTTTGGAAGACAAATTACTCCAGATCATTTTACATTTTTTTTACCTGAAATAGATTCTAGTATTGTAAGTGCCTGTAGAGAAGCATCATTCATCAACTGACATCCTTTGTCATTGTTGTGATAGGTGAATTGACAAAGTTCCATATGTTTCCTAAAGGTGAAGCACTACACTGTCTGAAGGTGAGTAGAAACATTTAGGCCATTTTGAACCGCATGAGAGGCCAAAACATGATGTGGTGATACTTCAAAGGAACACGAATACTCGTCGTTGATGCTCTTTACACTGTGGAAAGATAAAGGTTAATGGCCGGACTCAATCTTTTGACCTCGCCCGGTTTACTTTGACAATGGCACTTTATGTATAAAACTGCCTACAGTGTATTTGCACAAGTTGATTGCTGTATTTGGGATCCTACATTGACCTCACTTGACATCCTTTCGGCTTCACAAAAGTTACCTGACACACTGTGTCTGGGTTTTTGTTAGAGATCACACTTTAAAGTAGTACTTGTTGAGAATGGTCATTTAGGGTAAAATTACAGTTAAACCTAACCATCAAGACTTTGTGTGGGACCTGTCTTGTTATTGGTAGGTTTTTTGGTGTGCATTTTTTCTGAGTATACCCTAGGTTTTATATTCAGTGTTAGTATAAATCTACAAGCGTTGTATCATGAGTGCCGTTCTCTGATTGGCTGCACTTCTCACTATCTATTCTGTTGTAGATAGTAGCGTAGCAGCGTGCGCTAGGGGCCGCTTCTTTGTGTTTTCGAAGTGTCTTTTCTGGGTTATCAAGTTTTGTTTTCATCAATAAAGAATAAAGTTTACTTAAACGTTTGAAATAACTCATGGTTTAAACACGTTTGACTTTGGAATAATGTAAACGTCAAAAGCACTTTTCGTAAAATCGGATTTTTATATGTATTTAGGGTGGATTTTTTGTATTTTAGATGCTTCTAGAAGATTTCACCCACCACAACATTGAGATGACCTGTAGTTTATTGGAAGTGTGTGGCAGATTTCTGTACCGCTCAGAAGACTCACACATCAGAACAAAAAACTTGTTGGTAAGTTGTCGTAAAAGCACATATTTTCAGTAATAATAATTTACATTTATATTGTGCAGGTTACATGAATATACAGGGTGTATGATCACCTGCGCAAATCAGTGTGGCATGAACAAAATAATTTTGTCATGGACATTATGATTGTTTTTGGTGAAAATCAGTTAGATTTAAGGCAAATAAACCAAGACCCCAATGGTAATTATTCGTGTGTTCTGACTTACTACATGTATCTGAGTGGTTGCAACATAATTTTTAGCGCCGAAGACGCGCAAGTGGAGCCCGATACCTTAGAAATTCGGGTAAACCGTTGACCTAGAAAATCTTGCTTCTCACATCCCTACGCCACTTGCTCTGTGCGTGCGCGAGCTGATCCCTATACCCATAAAATGAGGTAGTAGCACCATAACCATAGGTACATCTTTAATATGGACATCCAAGTGGTAGGTAGTCAATTGACAACTGACTCGAGTCATTATAGCGACTCTATCAATTGATGCTACAATCATGGTATCAAAAAACTGCCCAGTCATTGGTGAACACGTTATCATTTTCAGGACACAATAGGTTACCATAGCAACAGTATGACCTGCCAAAAACACCCTTAATTATAGATTTAAGGGCTTATAATTCAAAAGCGACACGGTGAGTTGTTTTATCCATCAAATTTTGATTGGCAGGGTAAGATGCAACTTTGATGCATCTGTACATGGGGTTTCGAGGCATGAAATTTGTGTTTCATATGATTGCAATGAACAATTTATAATTGATTTCGCTACAACTCGCTCTTTGGGTTCGTTAAAGCGGACCACAACATGCAGAATTATGATGCAATATACTTAACTCTCCATTATGGACCTGCGGTGTATTTTCACACCTTCCTCTTTTATCTTATAGGAACTCATGATGCGAAAGAAAGCAGTTCAGAATTTAGACAGTCGGCAATTGACTCTAATTGAGAATGCATTTTTCTATTGTAATCCACCAGAGAAACAGAAGGTATTTGTAACATCTTGTACGCCAGGCTACTTTGCCTAACACCTCAGTTCTACATGTACCGTAAGACGGAAGGTACACTCATAACATCTTGTGTGAAACCTCAAGTGGCTATCAAAATGTAATGTAACGTTAGCCTAAATGTTCGATGTATACAGACTGTTTGCACGCACATTGCATGATACGAGAAAACTGAAAATAATACGAAGAGACGTGCTCAATTAGTTTCCTATGCATTTGTAAAAGCATAAAAATGATATGCTAGGTACATTCTGTGGATGTGCTGTTAAATTCTTTTGTTCAGGTTTCCCAGAAGGAGCGCCCTCCTATGCACGAGTACATTCGTAAATTGCTTTATAAAGACCTATCTAAGACCACGACAGAGAAGGTAAACCATAATATTGTGTTGTATATTTTAAGGTATATAATATGTGACATTTTAGGCTACAGAAGTTTAAAATTATGTCTAAGTTACAATGTAAATTTTTAAGACTTGTTCAAATTATTTCCCCATGTATCTTATCATCTAAAGTATGCTGGTTTCGTCTTTACATACATTCATACATATCCTTAAAGTGTCTGGTCGGGGACACGTGTTTAGGGCAAGGAGGCTGAGTAAATGGCTTAGGGCGTTGGGTTTGTTTTCTATAGGTCTTTCAAGTTCATTTCTTCTACCTTTGTACTGGCTGGATTTGTCCACTTCTGTATAGCTTGCTGGGCCATGCTTTGTTCGAAGCTCGCTTGTCAGCCTCCCACCTCTTGCAAATGTGACATCTTATTTATTATGATGTCTGAGATGTGAGAACTAAAAAGAAGAAAAAAGAAAAGAAACGAAAGGGCTTCAACAACTCCAAAGCTGTTTTGAAGAATAGAACATTTTTGAGTGTAAAAATTTAGCCTTAAATACACCTCAATACAAGAAAGAAACTTATGGGCTTTTATTTGAGTATTGAAAGTAATTCTCATTTACTTTGGTTTTGTATTGCTACGCTGCACCCTAAAGAAACTTGGCCCTTTGTCTTCCAAGCGGGATTAAGACTTAAACCAATCCTAGCTTACTAGCCCAACGTTTTCCCTGTTTTCGCGTCAGTTACTTGCTCGTGTTTCTACTTCAAGATTTGATTGGTTCACTGGAATGTCTGTCTGTTTTGTGATTGGCCTGAGTGACGTTCGCTTGGTATTACGATATGCGTTTGCAAACCGCTTAGACTGCATGCGATTATACCATTGAGCTCTTTGTCGGTCAGACATCGGTTGTTCGAAGTCTGGATAACGCTATCCACCGCATAAATCGTTGTCCAATGGATAATTGTTAACAAAACCAACCACGCTATCTGTTAGATAGTGATTTATTCGGTGGGTAGCGTTAACCTCCTTTCGAAAAACCCGGGCCAGGGTTCCAAGTCTCATCCTGGTTATGTCTTATTGTAGGTTCTACGGCAAATACGAAAACTTCCTTGGAACGAACCACAGGTAGGAATCAAAGATAATCATAATCTGAACAAGGGAACTCCGTCATGTGCCCGTGGAAACATCCAGTGACTCGACGCTATGAATAACAATCAACAGGATCTATTAAGTCTTGAGAGTCGTGTGTACCTGCTGTTCTCCATTATGAAAATAACACATACATGTATTGTACTTGTGCCATATTTTAGTCAACAGTGAACTGCTATTTCGTGTCATAATCAGGAACAGTGTTCGCGGTTTTTTTAAGTGCTTATTTTACTCAAACCGGAAGGATATCAGAACAATCGAAGGAATGATAATGTTTTCATCAAACTAATTGAATCAATATTTTTCTGAATTGTTTGTTTGTTTTTTTTCAGACTGCCTTGTATGTGATTAAGTGCTTGATTCGTGTGTGGAACATCAAGTACAACAGTGTTCACTGTGCAGCCAATCTACTGGCAGGCATAGTGCAGTATTATGTAAGTAACAGTCGCAGTAACGTTTTCATCAAATGCTGTCGTACATAATGGAAGTTTGCTCTAAAACGCTGAACTAGAGTAATTGATGACTGGACTCTTCTAACAGGAAGATGTTGGTCTGTACGTTGTTGATGGAGTTTTGGAAGAGATTCGGCTTGGAATGGAGGTACAAGTTAGCGAACAGTTAAGATAGACTAACCTTCATATCAAACCTGACAAGCTGCATTTATGAAGATATGATTGATCGTCGCAGTTATACACACAAGTTACTGTAAGCAGTTGTGAAATGGAAGCCTGAAAAAAAATTTAGTCCTGAACGGGATTTTAACTGCGATGATAAATCATGTCTTCATATCTTCCTCCGCAGTTCAGATATATGATCTTTCATATATTCATTTGGAAGCTGCTTTTAGTAGCATCATGACTGAAGAAAACATAATGGCTTTGAGCCCTGATATTTCTCGGTCCAACTGCCTGAATGAAAATGTCGTTAATGTTAAGTGTTTATGGTAGCCGATGCACCTAAATAGTTCTCAGGCACGCCAAGTAAACCAGTTGGCTAGATGATTAGAAAGGCATAATTCGTTTTATCACCTTGTAGCACTATGTACTCACAGTTGTGGCATGCTAAAAGTAAGGAAGGCATATACAATGCTCGTTATACTTGTTTTGATGCTTGTTAGACAAACCTACAGAAAATGAATCAGCGTCGTGTGAGCTGTGTGAAGTTCTTAGGTGAACTATATACCTATCGACAAGTGGAGTCACGTGTCATATTCAGCACTCTGTATTCCTTTATCACCTTTGGCAACAACCAAGAAGGTCAGTGAGCATTTGCTGTGTTCTTATCATGTGCTGTTTATTTACTTGTCTTCTGCCTTTTCCTCCTGGCTCTTTACCACGCATTCCCTGATTGCTGTAGCTAACTTTGCTCCTTCTGGTTAACAGGCGTAGTATCAGTTCTGGACCCTCCTGAACACTTGTTTCGTATCCGTCTGATCTGTACTTTACTGGATACCTGCGGCCAGTACTTTGATCATGGCAACTACAAGAAGAAACTCGACTGCTTTCTTGTCTACTTCCAGGTGAGTTGACAACTGTGCTGAATTTTACCACCGTAAGATCTGTCGATCGTAAAGGAGGTTTGTCATGGTTTGCGCTTCTTGGAAAATTTTGTTAATTTTCAAGTTCTTCGTTTGTAGTCCGTGGTAATCTTCTCCTTCTTAACCATCTTTGTTCCTCTATGGTTTATTGTTATCTCGTTTGTTTTTCACTATCAAATTAACTCGAACTACCGCGACTGAGCTCCTTTAATCCCCTATTGTTCTTTTGGACTTAGGAATTTTGTTACTCCTTTTCCTTGAACATTTGCAATTATATGATCATTGAGCTAAAAATGCCCTCAGTTGATTATGAAAAATGGTGCGACACAAGCACATTTCCTCTGGCGTTATGCCTACACGGAGTGTAAGAAAAGAGCCCGGCAGTGAAAGAAGAGTCTCCTTTCCATTGTAATCGTTTGCTCCTTAGTCCGTCATCTTAACTCCCCTTTACTCCTTATGTAGGCCCATTGGTTAATCTTCCCTCCCATTACAGCCTGGTTTAATTTTAAGTAAATACTATCATTATTGTGTGAAATGAAATATACCTGTTGTTCCCTGAGAACGTTTTCGAGTATTTTTGGCAAGTAGAGCTCATTGTTTTCTCAGTGTTACATCTTGAAGAAGAAGTCTGATCCAATATGGAACGAAGGACACCCGTTTCCACGCGATGTCGATTACATGGTGGCTGACACACTTGAGTCGCTTCGTCCGAAACTTACCATGTATGCAAGCTTGGAGCAGGCTGTTGAAAGCCTACAGAAGTTGAACAAAGAGCATCAAGAGCAAATAGGTGAGAATGTTACTCCCAACAACAACAACAACAACAACATCCTCTCCCAGGATTGGTTACACCTTGAAATCCAAGTTCTCCTTTCTAGCCTCTGTACCTCTTTCATTGACTAGTTGGGAGGATTTGTATGTTACTTTATCCATTAGCATTGTGTAGACTATTTACCGGTTTAATGGTTGCCATGCTTGTTTATACTGTATCACAACTACTGAAATGCTCTTCAAGAGTCATATTGACAAGAGCTCTGGGAATCTTCTTGACCTGCTTGGCTGAGACACCTTATTTGTTAAAAGGGCGAAGCAATAGGAAAGTTGAGTGACTAAATGCATTTTCAATTCATTAATTTATACTGTCATTCCTTCAATGCATGTGTGCATTCATTCATTTATAGATGGGAGCATTTGTTTGTGTGATCCACTGTCCAGGATTTGTGGGAGGCGAGCGTGATCACCACTGCGCCATCCCTGCTCCCCAAATATACATTCTCCGTATTGAGAGATCTCCATATGCTATGTTGTTTACGGGATTATCTTTTTCCTTTTGATGATGTATTGCTATCGTGAGGAGACGTTGGGTGCTCTTAGATTTCGGTGTGAGACTGTTGGACAAGCTTTCATTTTGCTCACTGATCTGACGTTCGTTTCAGAGAAAGCTGCTCCTGTTGATCAAGACACGAACAGTCCAGGCAGCAGCTCAACTCAGCCATTGGCAACTCCCAACATTTCTTACAGTAAAGTCCTCTCAGAATCTCCAGCTGTTTCTCTCAGTAGTTCTCCGTGCCAGTCTCCCATGCTGCGCGAAGAAGACGAGCAAAGTGAGACTGGGGAGAGTGAGGGTGAGGAAGAGGACGATGTTCCTGGACCCCAGTGGACTGAATCTGACAGAGAAGTTACCGAAGTTGATATAAATGATGTAGATATGAACAAGGTTAGTTGTACATTATTTTTGAGGAGGAGGAGGTTTATGTAATCAACTGAGTTGTGAAGGGATGTTGTAATTACCCCGTTGCCAAACCCCCAGACTGGAGGGGAAGGAGTTTTCCCCTGTCAAGCGTCTCCCTCTAAACCAACCCAGCATGACTGTATCTAGTGGGGGCAGAGGCTAAAGAGGCCATGAGTCATTTCCGTGTCATACCCAGGCTGAAGTGTCCAATAGACGTTGTTATAGCAGTTTGAGGTGAAAAAGTGCGTTGGAATTAGATAAGATAGTCACGGAATATGTCAGGAAGTAAGATTATGTTCTTGGCTACTTTGTTCTTTTAAGTCAACCGTACGCCGATACATACTAATTATGCCCATAATTGGTATGACAGGAGGCTCGATTTCCAGCCGCTTTGTGATCCCGCGTTCCTTGTCCCACACCACGGCTGGATCACTTGTCTACCTTTTCTATTTTTGGACCAATCACAGCCAAGCCTGCTCGATTCGGGCAGGCTTAGCTGTGATTGGTCAATTATATCCAGCATGTCGGATGATAGTGCTGATGAATCTCGTCTTCTATGAAATGTGTTTCAGAGCTCTTTTACATCGACAAATTCAGGAAAACTCAGCAGAACCATCTGCTGAGAACCATCTGCCCTTGTGAGCACACCAAAAAACAACATACAGACAAATAAGTTTCATGCAAGCATACATTTTTTTCATGGAAGCAGCTCACTACGCGTGTTTATAATTTTGAAACACATGGCATTATTTATAGATGCGGATCACCGAGGAAACGCGTGTCCCTCAATATTCTATTTTGCCACAAAAGACGTTATTTTGGGGTGACTTATTCTTGTATACTAACTTGAGTTTGTATGTTTGTTGTTTGAAACAGCAATTTTCGATAATTTCAAAAAATAGAATACGAGTTTTGTGTATTTACCCAAACATGATACGCAATTTTGTTCACTTTGTTGTCGGATCACTACAATCGGGATAGAAACTGGTAGCCCTATATTTTGATATCGTTCTTACCAAGATAAAAGAGTTCTTACCTCAACTTTACAGACGGGAGCTTCTTTGTTTGGAAACTCTGCAGAATTAGCGACATTTAAACCGAGACTGGTAGAACCGGCATAGTATAGACCATATGCATAAATGGCTGCCAATTGAAAATTCTTTTGTATGCATTTAAATTAGCCCAACTAGCCTTGTTTGAGAATAAAAATTCTTTTGAATTATCAAGTCAAAAACGAGGTTAGTTGGGCTAATTTTAATACTTACAAAAGAATTTTTAATAGACAGCCATTTATGCATAGGGTCTATATCGGTAAATAAAAGGGAGTCAAGAGAGAGGTTTTGCAACAGAGGCAGGCTGAAGAAGCAAAGTCGGCTTATGATTGTTATTTTCTGTGGATAGTTCGTTTGCACTGCGACATTCGGCCTTTGATTTTTTCCCGCGCTGCTCTCAAAGAAATATGCATAGAAGCGGATATGACGTCACAGACAAGCGATACGGACCAGTGATCTAACCGTTCTGGGGGGATTATAAACAAACCCTAAACGACTTGAAATCGAGCACACCTGTTCCAGAAAAAAAAATTCACTCTGGTGAAATTGCTATTGACAGTTTGGTAACACATCTTGTGAAGAGTATAGTTTATACATTAGTGATGGATACTATTGCTGTTCTTTCTGGCTTTATTGGCGCAAAAGCCTTCTAACACTTCTGCCTTTTTATATCAAACTGGATTTCAGTAAAAATAATTATACCGCTTTTTTTTTCGTATTTCGTTGCATGCGATAGATTTGCCAAACACCTGTTTTTCTTGCCTTCTGTTACAGGTAAAAGTTCTCAGCCCCCCTAAGCCAGAACCCACTGTGGAAGACAGGGCATTCCTTGCCGCCTTTGACAAACTTTTAGTGGATGATGTGCAGACTCGCCGCGAAGAAAACCCTAAGGTATAAAGAGAGTATATTTACATAAACCCAAAGTACAAATTCTGCTGTCGTGTTGTTCCTGATGCGTATTACCTTACCCAATATTATCTCTCAGGTTCCAAGCTTGGATGTCGCAGTTCCAATGCACCTTAAGGGACAAAGGGCTCGTCACAATAGCCTTACTGAAGAAAGCGCTGAAAACTTGAACTTTGTTGTTATGCTAAAGAAAGGAAATAAACAACAATTTAAAGGTAATCAAATTAATATAGATCTTAATGCTGTGAGTTTGCCGAGATGGAAATTAAAGTACACGATACAAAAATGTCGTAAAGAAAACATCTGCTCTAAGCGGTCCATAGTTAAGCCTTGAATATTGGATCGGGTGGGAGGAGAAGTCTTCTTACTGGAAAAAACGATACGTCATCAAAAGCGTTGAAAGAGATCTGTAGGAATTTGCCGTATGGTAAGCCATCCAAAGAACAGGTTAAATCTCTTGACAGAACCACAATTCGCTTAGATATATCGGTTATGGACCAAGCGGGTGGTGAAGATGGGTGGTTGTCGACCAAGTTCTTTTTTTGCGTGTTTATGGGACGAGGCGGAGTAATCGAGACCGAACAAGCTCGGACAAAAAGGATATGTTATATGCGGTCACCGTTATATGCGATAAAGAACAAATTTTTCTTGCGATACACAGTGCATGATCCGCTTACGGAGCTTTGCAATATAACAAGATTTGTTACTCTACCACTCTCCGATATGGGGTTTTAAGAGGAGGAGAAATTGCATCGCTATTTTATTTGATTAAACCAAGGCTAACAATACGAGCAAATCGTCTAGGGTTTTTTTTTCGCTAATTTATTTATGCCTGGATGCTTTTTTGTTTTGGACGCTGGTGGTAGGTTTCTAGATAGAAAGTAGAAGAAGACGATTAAAAAATGAGTAATAGCTGAGCTTGAAGAAAACAAAAAGAAAAAAAAAAATAAGATCAATTCAGCAAGCATACTAGGCTTTCGTGATGCCACCGGGCCAGGTCGTTTAAGTGTCTCTGCTTCAACACTTAACAGATCTTCAGATTCCTCTCAGCTCTGAGCTGGCGGCTAACATCCGGGACAGACAGATGGCTGAGCAACAAGAGCAGGAAGAAGTTAAGAGACTGGTGCTGAATTACAATCAGAGACAGGAGGAAGAAATTTACAACGGTACGCGTTAATTCCTGGGGCCCGTTTCTTGAAAGCCTCGGAAACTTTTCGGCCCGCTAAGCCATTTTTTAGTTAATCGGTATCCAAAAAGAGAGGTGTGTATACACCTTAAACTTCAAATTAAAATATGTGAGTTAAACAGCTTCGTAATCATAAGGTTTGAGATTCTGCTATGGCTGTCGAGAAACGGGCCGCCTTGTCAGAGTCGAATAATGTTAAAAACTAGTAAGATGAGTATTGAGATCTAAGACGGCGTAAAGTGAAAAGCACGTGCAAAAGCGTTCCTCAGTGTGCACATAATGTCTCCAGAAATGATGGCATTGATTTATTAGTGTTTACTGTTAAGGTTTAAACAGTTTACAGCTTCATTTCAAACCGGCTCCAATTCATGGAAAAACCGTGTGATTTCTTTAAGGGATTTGGTCCACTTCAGATTTGAAAGGCCTTAAAATAGATCTTTTCCACTTTCCAACAAACGACTCGGACTTAGTCTACTACAGAAAATGCCATCAAATGTGGAACACTTCAGCATCAAAGAGAAAAGCAGATCTTGGAACCAAAAGCTCCGTGAAAGAAAAACCTAGTTCCACTGTACATTCACTATAGTGTGTGATACCGTCATTACGCTTAGAGAGTCACCAGCCATAGCGGCACTTAAGAGTGGCCTTTCCAAAGCCGAACTTTTTGTAGTTTAATGTATTAATATTGTCTCCTTTTGTTATTTTCTACTGATACGTTTATATTTTTGGCTCTGCAAAGGTATGTATTGGTTTTTCTTTTTTGTAATCATTCTTCCTACATTTGCTTTGTTTAATGTTAATAGACGACCCTTCTGAAAACCACTTTGTGACCCTTTGAAAGTGAAATTTTCCAAAACATATCGAAGTGGTAATGATTTACCATTGAACCTTTCAAAAATGTGGCATATAGTCTGCAATTTGCACTCAGATGTAGGACCTTATTTCCAACGATACTTTTTTCTGTTGTTTCTTCAGAGATGCTAGCCCAGCAAAGACAGGCAAGTTCGGACCAGTCCTCAAGGTCTCAAGGCCACCGTTTTAACAGAAGACGACTTCCAGAAGGCAATGGCACTAACATAGTGTTTGCTAACTTAACAAGGTGAGGACAATTTACATCGAAAGTGAACTGATGAATAATTTTTAGAGGTTCGATGGCATTTATTCCATAAAACCTTAATAAGCCTGGTTGCAGAAAAGATTGAACAATGTGCTTCTAAAATCCTGTCTACTTAATTATTGTTGAGATCAGAACGAGGTCCATACTCTCCCTAAATTGACGGTCCAAGCGTATTTCAATCAGAAAGCAGCACTGCAGAATGATGCCTTTCCATTTGTTATAAGAAACCAAATGTAGGCGTTCATGCAGGCAAATGGCTTAACAATGGCTCCGTCGTTTAGAAAACTGAACAAATGTTTACAGGATACCCTCCTTTTCACCTCATATGTTAGCACCTCTCATATTCTAAGCGTTTATTTCTCGTTTGTTTCTGTGGTTTTCTAGGAGACGCTAGATTATGTGGAAATGGACCATTCGGTGCTTAACTACTGCAGTGACGCCTCGTGGGCGCAGTATCCTGTCCCGAGACAACATGTGACACGTTACGTCCCTGACCAAGTTCAGTAGCTCCGCCGAGACTCAGAGTATTTGTTCGAGAAAGTAAGCAAGTTTAAAAGAAACTTCAGTGGATTTCCGTGACTTGTGAAGTCGTATGAGGATAAACTTGAACGGCTTTCAACTGTAACTGCAGCTCTTGCTGTCTATGGTTAGATTCGTGCTAGAAAAGTCCTTATTCTTTTAACACACTTGGAAATTTAAACCGAGAGATACTTAAAGTTTGCGGTTTTTGAAGTTTTGTTGAAGGTCATTTTAACAAGCGATAGTATTGGGTTTAATTCTGTCGGTGCGTCGCCGGCTTCTCTGTCGGCGCGTTGTTATACAAGGACAGTTTTAATTGTTGCGTTTACATAATCATCGAGCAAAGTGTTTAGAGCGTTCTTAAACTTATTATCATACGCACATATTACCCAGTTTGATGTTGACTAATTAATTCAGTGTTTTAGGTTACGTGCAAATTGAACATTCTGAAACCAATAAAGTTGTTTTATTGTTATGTGAAGAGCGACTTTGGTATTGTTACATTGCTGGAAATTGTCTTGAGCCCACGGATACGTCAGCAGCTAGTTTGCAGGAAAAGTTTGTTTCCTAAATAAAACGAGGTATGGTGAAACTTCATCGAACTTCAGTTAAATTAACTTAAAGGATAGATGCTACCTTAGTGATTGTTGCCCGCGATTATTTAATTTAAGGTAGCTTACTACAGTTTTGATGGATTATAACAGCCCAACTTCTAACTCTTTTCATACATGTTCCAATATGTTTTTTTTCCGTTCTCTATGTATGAAGACTTTCACCTTTCTATGTAAACTTGAACAGTTGAAATGTAAACATGATTTTATGATTGATCGTCGCAATTATACACACAACGTAAGCAGTTGTGAAATTAAAGCCTGAAAAAAGTTCAGGTCTGAACGGGATTAGAACCCATGACCTCGGCGATGCCGGTGCAGTGCTCTACCATCTGAGCTATCAAGCCATCCGCTGTAAGGTGATTACTGTAAAGGTAAAGTCTGCATATGAGCCGTGTGGCCCATCAGGCCGGAGCTTATCCCGGTTTCTGTAGCATGAAGCGACTAGGAATATTTCTACTCCCCCCTGGATGGGATGCTAGTCCATCGCAGGGTTACCCCCAGCATAAAATTCGCCGGTACCCATTTATACACCTAGGTGGAGAGAGGCACTGTGAGAATTAAGTGTCTTGCCCACGTACACAACGCAATGTCCCCGGCCAGGTCTCGAACGCGGACCGCTCGATCCGGAGTCGAGCGCACTAACCATGAGGCCACCATGCCATGAGGTTCATTCCTACAAATCAACTCGCAAAACTTCATCATGGGTTGTACGACAGGCCTTAGAGCAATCTCAATGAAAGGCTAGCTTTTACAACCTTGGACGGGAATTGAACTGTGCATGCCCTTTATTTTAGCGCTCGTTCATGTCTTGCGTGTGAGAAAGGAAGGGGAAATTAGAGACACTTGTTTATTTGTGTGTTCAAAGTGAAGCTCGGGCATGAAGTAGCTGGGAGGATTGCTCTCATCCTGGATATGATGCTAGTCCTTTAGATTACTTCCCCAGCATTTTGTCCAAATATGTCTTATCAACGTTAGCCACTCGCCGTACAAGCTTAAATTCTCTTTCGCAACGAAAACAAAGCGAAAGCAGAACATTTGAATGATGGTTAATTGCTGGTTCGCCGCCACTTACCGGTCTCAAGTCCGCTTATAATGAAAATGTTTGTCTTTCAAATTTACAGCCATCGTTACTGAACTTATAAGCTTAAATGCCTTTTGGGATCTGTATTCAAGTGTATCCGGCTAGGTGAATGTAAGATTAGGAATTACTTAGCATTTCCTAATCTTCCATTCACGTAGCCGGATTTTAAGATACACTTGAATGCTAATGCAATACAATTCAAGTTGAATTGTGACAAAGTACTTTAGTATTATGCCGGTCAATGAATTAAAAAATATACATATATAGCAACGTGAATTATGGTCACCTGCTGTGCGGCGCACAAAGCAAAGAAACTGTACACACTCAGTCAGCCAAAAAACATGAATTTCACCACTGTCAACCACAAAAAAAACTTGGTTGTGGTCTCGCGTTTCTTCCTATAAATCCTGAAAGTATTCCATCGTCAATATCACCGTGAACGCTCTCGTGGTGCTAGTGAAAACCCAAACGAAAGGTTCGCACCAAATCTAACATAGAATGATTCATTGCCTTGATCATTGTTTTTTCTGGCTGGAGCCCTGTATGGTAACTGTTGTAGGACTGCGAGCACAAACCTAAACTGTTTTTCTGTAATTCTGTAAATGTGTAAATCTTAAACAAATTGTAAATACTTTAAATTTGTTTAAATGTGTATCTGAGGCAGAAATATTCAACACAAAGTTCAATTGAATGGTCTGTATTTTTTTTCAGTTCTAATTCACATATTTCCCCTCAAATGCGGACCCCTTGAATTATATTCTCGCCTTTAAAAAACGAATAGTTAAAAATTGTTTGATGATGTTGAGCAAAACATCTTGATTTGTGTCAGTGGCGAGTGAAAAATGACTATTTAACAATTAGACCCGCAGCCCGCAAGGGCTACGGGTCAATAGCCCATAAGGCCAAGCCGAATGGGCTATTGACCCGTGGCCCTTGACGGTGAAGGGTCTAATTGTTTTAGTATCACCCAACTAGTCGGACAAACGAAAGCAATAATAAAGTTAGAAAATGCAAGTTAAAGGAAGGTTTTTTGAGGAAATAAAACGAAAGAATTTCGCTACTCGATGACTATTGCTAATAGTCCTCCAGTAGCGTAGCCAATCAAAATGCAGGATTTGCATTAGTCCACTAGTTGGGTAATACTAAATGATTATATGACTAGTTCCGTGAGCGGGGAAGATAAACCGAATCTCGCGCTGTGATTGGCTACCCGAGCGGGAAAGATGGAGCTATCTTGCCCGGTCGGGATACGGGCTTCGTCCCGCAAGTAAAATTTATATATTTTTGGTGTTTTGTCCCAATAATAAATCCTTTATTGACTTCGTCTCGGTCCATTAATACGCAAAATAAGAACTTGGCCAATATCCAGCCATCTTGACCTCACGCTTGGTAGATAGCCCATATGTATAACCGCACAGGGAAGCCATCTGCTATTTTTCACCCACGATCATGGTTGCAATTACGCATGAGCAGAATATTATTTGCAGTAAAAGACACGTTTAGACGGTACTATGCTTGAGCAGACGATTATTTGTAGCAAGTTATTTGCAGTTCACGTAGTCTCTCGGCTAGTTTAAAGAAAAAAAACTGCATCGAATGAATATTATTATAATTATTTTTAGTAATAATAGAATGATAACTTTTTTGTGTTAGTAAGAGCAATATTCAGGGAGTAATCCTCATGTGGACCGGAACTGACCTATATTTCGCGGAGAATGAATGGACTCGTTTGTAAAGTTGAAAGCTCCAAGTGATAGGCTCTTAATGGAGAGAATTGTAAAAAAAATGGAAAAAGTTACATGGTTTATCCAGTGGAACAAATTCTGCGAAAAAGCGTAATATTGTAGTTTAAGTTTTGAGGTTTCTTTGCTAAAAGTTTTCCGAAGTAGAAGACCGTGTGTTGTAAGAATGACAACTACCCGTTTTCGTAAATAAATAACGTATGTTAAGGTTACCGTGCACCTTCAGACCGACCATTTTCTCGAAATTTTGATTTTTTAGTATATGAATTGTTCTAGGCATGATCTTTCATGTAAAAAAAGTACTGAAAAATATAAAATAACGGCGGAGAAAACACGGTTTTTCGTTTTGATCGGAAGTAAAACTCTCCCTTCTGACTGACAGGCCGTTGACAACCCGTTGACGTGTATGTTGCCGCCATCGCCGCAAGCATCTCTTCTTTAAAAGTTCTGTCTTCATTGGAAACCGCCGCGCTTTCAATGGAACTATTCCTTCGTCCGGCCTCACTGGTTTTAGAGCGAGCCTTGGTGGTCTTTTTTATCTTTCCCACCGTACAGAAACGGTTAAAGCAGTATTTCCGTTGAAGCTTCACTCAAAATTTTGAAGACTTCGTGTGGAGATGGATTGCGCGAAAATGTCATCGGGGGGTTAGCGGAAGAAAACCTTCCCAGTGCTGATTCGCCCAGTCATCCGAGAAGGTGTTTGCGGGTACTTTGTGGGCGGAGTTTGTTTTTCTAAAGCTGTTTTTTCCACCAGATAGGCTATAACTCAAATGGATTTGTTCAAATGACTCCAAATTTGGAGGGACGTTTGTGTAACATACAAAGAACAAAACTGTGTCTGCGATTTTTGAATTTCTCAAAATATTTTTGTTGAGAGCTGTTTCTGTACGATCACTATAATTATTTTTGGCCCTGTTTTGAAAATACTCTGTAACTTTTTAATGCAATCGAATTTGACAAAACGGAGACACGGTTTTTGAGCACTTTGGCTCCGGAAACCGGAAAAAAAACTCAAATTAGCGAAATATAAAATTCGCTTTGAGTTAAAGCGATCAGAAGCCAAATCAGACACTCGCATTTAGACGTCGTGGAAACTTTGACGATTTGTAATATCACAAAATGGTAGATGCAGTTAGCTAGCCTGTCTTATAAGCTTTAATTAGATATAGGGGTTTAGGTATCTGCAGTTTAACACAAGCGTGCTACATCGTTTCGACTTGAGACACCCCTGAAGGTGCACGGTAACCTTAATTAGCCGCCAAAAGCGATACACTCAATGTGATTTTTTCCAAGAAAGATTATAGTCAAGTAATATTCTTAGATACTCTACGCAATCCTTGTAGTCTCGTCGGGAAAACGTTCATATCCTTCTCATTGTCGAATATGCTTATTTTGAAATGAAAGTCTGATGTTCTTTGCCATGGACGAATCAAACAAATTCAGATCATAAATGATTCTCACACAAAGAGTTCTGATGTTCCACAATTGGCTTTCTCCATAATGGAAGGGTAAATATTGATTTTAGTTATTACGAGTGGAGTTTGGTAATTACGATTCGTTTAATTTTTGTTTTTCTTTTTGATGTTCCTATTTCATCGGACGGCGTCGAAAGACAGAAAAGAGGACGACAGTGCACTAAAAAAGGAAACACTCGGCCATCAAATAAATGAAACAACGAGCCGGGATATCATGATATCTATGAAACCCGACACAACACAGGCTGACACTGTCACTCAGAATTTAATTTACTGTGCTTTCAATCATACAATATAAAATAAACACCAAACACTGAAGAGTGGAAAATGGCTAACGCAAACTCCAAGTGCAACAAAGAAAGTAAAGAAATAGCTTCTTTTCCAAAAAACGCCAACTAAGTTGGTTGAAAAGAACAGCATTTTAAAAGACAAATCTCATCAACGTTAGCCACATTAAAAATCGAGAACTTTATCAACACCACGCAGTACAAGCTTAAATCTCTTGCCGGCAACGACTGAAGAAATCAAAAGCGAAAACAAAACATCTGAATCACGATAAACTGCTTGTCCCCCGCCAAAAGGGCACTTACCGGTCTCAAGTCCGCTTATAATGATAATGTTTCTAAAAACATTACTAATCACATTGTCTTTCGAATTCACAGCCATCCTTACTAAAGCTATATGTTGTAAATATAAGATTAGGAACTACATAGCATTTCCTAATCTTCCATTCATGTCGCCGGATTTTAAGATACACTTGAATGCTAATGTAATACATTTTAGTTGAGTTTTGACAAAGTAATCAAGTATTATGCCGGTCAATGAATAAAAATAAATATAGCAACGTTAATTACGGTCACGAGCTGCATAATCAAACTGTCAAGAAAATTAAATAAGGATTGAATTCACTTAAGAAGTGCAGTAAAATAGCAAAGAAGCAAAGAACCTGTACACACACACTCAGCCACTATGAATTACACCACTGTCAACCGCAGAATACTTGGTTGTGGTTTCGCGTTTCTTCCTATAAATCCTGAAAGTATTCCGGATCTTCGCGCTGTGTCCATCGTTGATATCACCGTGAACGCTCTCACCTGTCCTCTGATCATTTTACTCAACATCCTGGTGATGGTGGCAGTGAAGACCAAACCACAGCTTCGCACCAAATCTAACATAGCACTTGCCTGTTTAGCCATATCTGATCTCTTGGTGGGACTACTTGTTCAGCCATTGCATATCATAAAGTTAAGTTTTCTTCTCAATGGTCAAATGAGCATATTTTGCAAGCTAGAAGAAGTATCAAATTTTCTTACTAGCAAATGTCTGATCGCATCATCTACTCATTTAATTTTGATGAGTGCAGAGCGCTATGCCGCGGTTAGGCATCCCTTCGCGTATGAGGACAAGGTGACTGAAGTTCGTATCATCATAGTTTCTGGTCTGGCGTGGCTTATAGCACTACTGCTTCCTACTAAAGACGTGTTCAAAACAAAAACAGATTCTGTAGGTAACTTGGTAGTTTTTATAGTCGTGCCTATTTTGCTCTATCTTCCCGCAATGATTTACTTTAATTGTGTTGTGTACAAGGAAGTCCGCCGCAACGAAAAACAAATTGCTGCCAACCAAGTTTCTTTAGAAGCGAAGGAGAAGTTACTCAAAAATAGGAAAGCTTTTTACACCACGACTGTCGTTCTACTTGCTTTTTTTGCTTGCATAATTCCACTAAATATCTGTTTCGGTATTTTTGCTTTCACTACCGACGGAAACACTGCTAATGGAAGAAAAACTGCTATTTATCTTCTTCCCTTGATGCCAGTACTGAATTCGTTGTTTAATCCGTTGATTTATTCTGTTAGAATAAGGTATTTTCGCGTAGCTTTCATTGAGTTGTTGGCGAAAAAAACTGCTTCACAAGCTGAGGAACTTGTGAGGAAAATTTTTGGACCAAGGCAGATTGGAGTCATAGCTAATGTCGAACAAGAACAAAATATTAGGGCAAGCCGTGAAGATGTGCAGCAAGAGAATGTGACATTTGACAATGGACATGAAATTACACAGTATCAACAAAGGCACTAAGTGTATGGAGAAACTGAAATTATTAGTTCATAAGATCTTTTCTGAGCGATTGCGAAAAGAAATATAGAGTTAGTACTATGGCGTCTGTTGTATAGCAGGACCGTAGCCAGTAACAGGCAAACCGAATCACTTGCCTCAGTCACTTTTTTTTCGTTCAGTTGTGTTGTTGATAATCATTATAAACACTTTTAATACCTAGGAAGAAAATGGTTCATTACAACAGTTATTATTTTTTCTGGCAGCAGCCATGTATTGTACATGTTGTAGGACTGAGAGAGAAGAATGAAACCGAGATCGATGTGAGTCAAAAGCTTTAAAGAATTCTCAGTTCGAGCACAAACGTGAAATGATTTCCTGTAATTCTGTAAATGGGTTAAAATCATAAACAAATTGTAAATGCGTTAAATTTGTTGAAATGTGTAAATTTACCATTGCGGATTATTTGAGGCAGAACAAATATTAGAAAATATTCAAGACCAAATTCAATTGAATGGTGTGTATTTTTTTCTACTTTACATATTTCCCCTTAAATGCAAACCACTTGTATTATATTTTCCCCGTTAAAAAAAGAATAGCTAACAATTGCTAAACGATGATGAACAAAACATTTTGATTTGTAAGTGGCGAGCGGAAACGGAACTCAATAATTGTTTGTATAACCGCACACTATGGTGTATAATTTCCGCCAAAATTCGATGTTGTAAATTCAGCATCCTACTTTTTATTTCTTGTTTATTTTTTACTATTCAACATTCAGGTTTATACATTTCGATATATCTCGATTGAACTTTGTAGTACTTACAATTCAACTTTGCACTTTTTATGAACATTGTACTTCCAAGAATTCAACATTGTACTTTGTGTAATTCATCTTTGTAGCTTTTGTAATCCAACATTGTTGTTTTCATTATTTAACATTGAACTTTGTGTTATTCAACTTTTTCAACATTCTTCGTTTCACAATATCCAACCGCAATCCAGTTGTCTGTGGGCTCAGAAATACAAAGGGAGACTCGAATATAACAATTCCGCTCCTCTCCCCCCGACAGTAAACGAAGTCAGTTTGTCCCCTCCTAATTCCTACAACATACAATACAGGGCTGCAGTACAATGTTGAATTCTTGGAAGTACAATGTTCAATTGTGAAAAGTACGATGCTGAATTGTAAAATATACAATGTTAAATCATAAAAAGTGCGAAGGAAACCAAATAAGGCTAGGGTCATTGTTTCCCATTTCATAGTAGAATCATAGTTATTAGTGGTTGGGATAGCCAGAAGCTGGAAAAAATTTCAGATGATTTATTGTAATAGGGAGACGAATAAGAGGAGAATCACGCTAGGATCACGTAATACCACGGCGAATTAAGTGCAAGCGGACAAATTTCCTAAGGTCAATATTCCTGGGAATACGGGATCGTTTTGAGTTCACTATACTAACAAAAGACGCTTTGTCGCAACAGAAAACAATACGCTTATTACCAAGCTCTTCCCCCCATACGCGACATGCTGTGACAAAAGCAAATAATTCTTGCCATGCAATGCTACTGACCAGGAGCAGTAAGCTGCTGGTGAGTCTCCCACCGACTATTGAACCATTTGTTACCTTGGATCCCACCATAACCAAGTGTGCCCGAGGCGTCAGTATGAAGCGTTAGGAAGTCCGAGTCCGCCCATGAATTTGAAAGAAAAAACCCAGCCCCATTCCATGAGTGAATAAATTGTTGCCACATTGTGAGATCCTTGAAGAATCCACTTCTTAATTTAATATGATGGTGTGATTTAGAGAATTTGCGAGTGAGCTCAACCATACGCTGCAGAAAGGGTCTCCCAGGGGGGATAACTTTGTATGCAAAGTTTAAAGTCCCAGTAAGAGATTGCAATTCTTTTAGGGTGCACGGCTTGATTGTTTGAAGAAGGGAAAGGGAGGCTTGAAACCATTGGACTTAATCCCCTGGGAGGCGAGGTTCCATCCGGATAGTGTCCAGGGTAATTCCCATAAACCCAAGGGAAGTACTTGGTACCCAGGCTCTTAAAGGTTAAAGAGTATGCTGTACAAGCTCTGTTGACATTACTGCTGAAAAGAAGGGAGGGTGTGGTTGGTTCGATTATCAAAAAAACAAATCATCGAGGATATGACAGACAAACGAGACGCGGCATTTATTGACGAGGATCCATTCTATTTGTATAGGAAATAGTACGGTTTCTTCGGGGTATTTGGGATAAATACCGCGAGTGATATTTTAAAATTCACCAAAATATCATGAGCCGCCGCGGCGAGTGATATTTGGAGAGTTTTGAAATATCACGAGCCGGTATTTATCCCAAATAAGACTCAAATACCCCGAAGAAACCGTGCTATTTTTTGTTTGTACTACAAGGCAAAGAAATTTCGCATTTCATATAACACACGAACACATATCTTTGTTTAGTCACGCGCAGTTGATTGGCTTTACAACAACATGTGATTAAACATGTGATCGCTTAAACATCACAAATTGCACAACTGTGATGAAACTGTACTCGAATGTCTGTAAATCTCAGTTCTAAAGAGTGAAAGTTTTTAACACAGGCTTATCAATCAAATTTTAACAATCATCTACAATTGATTCTGCCTGTGGAACACTGCACCTGGGCTCGGGAAACTTTTGGCTAAGCTGGTAGTTGATGGTCACTTGACAGCCGTGAAAATTGTTGATGGTCGTCAACCGCTCTTCATTCATCATCAGCGTGTTTTCCACAGCAG
>OMLO01000797.1_pt1 | contig 22443 bp, 10 predicted proteins | sample 1674811 | NCBI WGS metagenome assembly OMLO01 (sample SAMN06265003, study PRJEB25207) | coral metagenome | isolation source: Coral host | place: Mexico:La Bocana,Puerto Morelos, Mexico | collected 2008-11-13 | reverse complement strand
GTAGTACTTGATGTTAGCATGCATAAGTGGAGGGATTTCATTAACAAGTGCTTTGTTTTAGACATTTGTGGCTTATGACTTACTCCTGTCTTCCATAGGTTAATATTTCTTCTCTCTGTGTGAATCGAAGTTTTTAAAAGAAAAATATCCAGTGATTTTCCCCCCTGGGGGTGCTTCCTTATATGGGCTTTATTACGGTATGTGCAGCCCCAAACCATATGGTTTTTCAACAGTTTTGGTCATAAACAGAGTAATTGATTGAGGCCATTTTGATCATAAATAGGGCAATAAAATTATTAAACAAAATAAATAGGACACTAAACTTATCCACTTCAGGAATTTCCAAAGTTTTCTAATACGTGTACGGTGTATGAGATACTGGATTGATGCATCTCCACAAAAAACTTAAAACTGACAAATAAAACTCTTCATGTCAAAAAAATTTAGGGAAATTATAGAGCAAAACAAATTGAGTCAAATGAAAGAAATATTTCTTTTACTCCCCAAGCCTGGCCAAGCCAAGACAGAACATAACTTGACTACAGCCACATGCACATGATAAACTGCTAGCTGTGCAGCGCAGACTTTAGTAAAAGGTATAAAAATACAGTCTTAAGTAATTGTGTAACTTCAGGGCTCAATGATCATTTTTGAAGATAAGCTTCTCCAATTGCATCATGGGGAATTCTACACACACAGACACAATGAAGGCTGCAGCATATGAAATGACAACCACGCCCACAAAACAAAAAGCCTGTAAAGATAGAAAATATATGAGCACAAAACAAATATTTAGTCATAACGTCTAGCACAAGAAAGTAATTATAACAAATGATGCAACATTACAGATAGCAGTCTAGATGATGCATTAATTACATGCAAAATATAGCAGGATCACTGAAGTAATGTTAGAGAGTCATTACTTTTGTTTAAGGTTTAGAGACGTTTTCATCTGAGTGCCAAAACCTTACTTTTTCATCTAATTTCTCTCTACATCCAATCAGAAGTCAAACCAAAACCAATCTCATCTATTCAAGTAAATGTAATTACTTCACTACACTGTCTATGTCCTTTGTGATTGACTGAAGTGATTACTTTGATTACTTTGATTTTCGGTTTATGATGATTGACAGCAGCTTCTCAAATTGCACATTTCCAGTGATCATACTTATGACTGGCTGCTACTTCTTAGATACAAATCTGTAGCAGCACACCAATTATTCCTACGGTTAAACAACAGAAACACTCGCACTTTTTGCGACCTGTAAAGATGTTTTGAGAATCACTTCTCTTTGGCTCTAAATGGTTGCTAATAAAATTTAGTATATAGACACGCGACACATATCCTCACTAGTGAAGATGTCGCCTGTTTGTGTTTAGGTGATTGTTTGTCTATATAATAAAAATAACATTACATGTTTGTTAGCTCGAAGATATGAATTTTATGTTCTCATGGTAAGAAAAATATCTCACTCATTTGCTGCACTCACTTGTGAGATATTGTTCTTGCCACCATGTAATATCCTCTATATGTTATGGTCATGGTGTAGTTAAGCTTTTGTACAGTGAGTTTGAAATCTAATTTCATAAAAATCTAAGCTATTTAGAAAAATGAGCAAAGAACAGAAGGAATTTAACTTACAACATGAACATCAGAATAGGCTCGTACAGTTTCAAATGAGCCAAGCAATGTTATCAGTGCAATAGGATGAAGAAGATAAGCACAGTATGTCAGCCGACTCAATGGAATCCAAAAATGAGCAGACAGAATCTTGTTCACTAAGCCTTCAACACAGAAAAGAAATACAGAAGTTAACATTTTAAGCTATAAAAATTATTATTTGTAGTTCCAGCACTTCAAAGAAAATTACATAAGTGATTTCAGTTAGAAGGGATAATGATGTTTTTATTTCAAATGTGACACATTTCTCTCTCTGTTATCCAGTCTATGATTAATTTTTTCCTTTGTTACATACTGACTGGACTTGGCACTTCCTTAGATGATGTCACAACCTCTTCAGGAAACCGAACTCTTTTTTGCACTGAGTAATAGTCAACTTCATTGGGCATGGCCAAAGTAGGAATCTAAAAGCTTAATTGTAGGGTAAAAAGTGTAGGAATCCCAATGTTTTTCACAATACCTTTTTACAGATAATAAGATACCAAAACTGGCATCAACAAAACCTGGATCGGACCAGACCAGATCACAGACCAGATCACGGATCGGATCACAGAAAAAAAAATTGATAAAAAATCCAAAAAAATCAAATCGTTTATAAGATAATAATAAACAAAAAATAAAACTGGAAAACTAAAATATGTTAAATGGAAATAAGAAATGTTGCATTACAAGTTAGCCTTGCAGACGTTCTTAGGTTTGTCACGTGTTCCTCCCTAGCGGCTTTTACAAGCTTTTCGTGTGGTCTCCCAATAAATCCATAGAAAGAGTGGTCTATTGCTTAAATGAGGATTATTTTTAGACTATTAGAATAAGATACATGATGATTTCAGATCTAGACTGATTTGCAAAAACTTGTGTGATCACTTTGCTCGGTAGTTCAATATACTTGTGGAATGTACATGCAGGTCACTTAGCGCAAAACAAGTCCATAGAAAAAACTAGTGTTAATGTTTACATCATGGATTATACAAATGGACCATATAAATGGACCATGTGTACTTCAGTGATTGATCATATATAAAAATCTTACTCCTCACCTCAATTTTGCCTATCTCTTGCATGTGCTAAGTTAAATGATATTGAATCCTTGGTATTCTGATGTGATGTCATTATTTTCCAAAATAAAAAAATTATCCACCCTTGTGAATTTTTTAGTTTCAAAAATATGCTAGACACTAATGAAATACCAGGGATATCAATCTTACTCACATTCCTATTTCAGTCGAGAAATAGAAATAGTGTTCATCTGTATTCTGAATGTTACAGCAATAAGGAATATAAAATTTTATTTAAACAATGCGTCATTGTTCTTTAAAACATGTAAATAATTTATCTAAAAAATCAGGCAACGATATCTTCACAGTGTGATAGATAAATATATCTTATTAGACATTTTAGTGTGTAGTATCGCTGTATATTTTTTAGAGTCATGCAGTATTTTGGAGAGCCCGAAGGGCGAGCCAAAATGCAAAATATATTTAATGATTTACAGCGATACTACACACTAAAATGTCTAACAAAAGAACTATTATCCAATGTTTTGTAAGATTTAATTTATTAGCCAACGTTTTCGTTTCCCCAAAATTCTGACTTGCCAAGGTTGTTAATCTTTCGCGCGGTCAGGGGAATGAGACGAGTACAAATATCGTGTGATACTCATTTTGCGTGTTATTTGTACTCTACGAAGCAGTGTTGGATAATAAAAACATATCTTCACTGGATACCACGTTTTAGTCACTGGAGAATCTTGATCCTGGTCTGTAGTTCATTGGTGTCTATACATGTTTAATAAATATTAGTATCACCCATGGCCAACTAGTGGACTAATGCAAATCTTGCATTTTGATTGGCTACGCTACTAGAGGACAATTAGTAATAGTACATGTAACTGAGTATCGAAATTCTTTCGTTTTATTCCCAAATAAATCTTTCTTCAACTTGCATTTGCTAACTATATTATTGCTTTTTCTGTCCGAGTAGTTGGGTGATACTAAAACAATTAGACCCTTCGCTTCATGGGCTATTGACCCGTAGCCCGCTAAAGGTCTAATTGTTAAATAGTATAAAACAAATGTACAGTCATTATTGAATAACATAGCCAAGTTCATCTTCTTGACATAAAAGTTAACCAGGACCGGCCAAAGTTAACCAGGGAAAAAACTGTTGCACTTACCTCCAAGCCCACGATGACAAGCAAAAATCACCCAAGCAAGTGCTAAGCTCCATGCAAAGCGTGAAAAGGTTCCATACATAATATTTTCAACACGGGAGAATGGTTGAGGATTGTCTTTTCTTAAAACTTTATATGGACCATACAATGTGGAGAGGGCAAGAATGATAGCAACACACCAGCCAGCCATATTGAATAAAAAGGTGTGAACCTTACAATATAAGAACAACAAATTAGCTGGATTCAGAGTGATTACAAACAACAAAGAAAAACATAAAGCAAAACAGCTTCCAGCTCACAACATTTGCAACTTATGCTGATTATTTCTTGTCATGGTGAAGAGCAGACAAAGGTGACCTCCATGTGATAAGATTATATTACCTTGCTTGTGAGCCTCCAATCCTTTGCATTATGCAGTAAGTAGCCCAGTAGCATACCAACAAGATATGGTGCAATACGACAATAAGGCTTTTCATAAGTGAGAGACTGAGAATCAATACCAGCAGCCCTGCAACAAAACAACACCAAGCAAATGACTTCATATCTAGTAGGGGGTAGGCAACTTGTCCTATTTGGCCAACATGGAATTAACAGCCTTGGTAGATTAATATTTGCTGCTGCAAGTAAGAACAACAATAATGATAAAATGATTTGTTTATACATGATAAGTTAAAAGCAACACAGCTGACAAGATCATGTCATATATGTCCTACAATCTTAGACAGCAGTAGTTGTAACACCAACCAAAAACATCATGAATATAGCTAGACAGTTCACACAAAATATAGTAAACCAAATAAGGGAAATTGGTAACCAGTTTTTTTGTACCAACGTCTTTTCGTACCACCTAGATACACGTTCGTACCACATCGTATACATGTTCGTACCACATCAACATACTTTCGAAATAGCACAGATTTAGAGTATCTGATAGAGATTTTAGATGTATAGCATGGTTTTGGTGTGATTTCTTTACCTAAAGGATATCACAGAAGATAAGTTCCGGAGAATAATTATCCACCGAGTAACACTCTCATCTTCACGCAAGCGAGTTATTGTGTGACAACAACAGTGTGAAGACTTGTGTCAATCGGTCAGACTTTTATGAGAAACTTGGCTTTCAAGACAAGATCTTTAGCAAAGAAACAATTATTTTTGTTCCTAGCAAAGTTTTAGGGGATTTCAAGGTGAGTAAAGTAAAAGACGTTTGGTACGAAAAACCCAGTATTTGGGAAATTAAGAAGATGTTCACTTTTCAGCTTGAGCTGCAGGGCTGAGCTGAACAACTGCAAGGTCATAATGAGCAAAAAGGATTGCTGTGGTGATAAAACTGATACTCATCAAAACACCAACAACAACAAGCAGTCCTCGCATGCGAAACCTAGAAACAGAAAAGGAAATGAAATTAGCTTATCTATTATTCCACTATTATGCCATTTTAACAGAGCTCTGGCAGCCAAAAGGGCCGCTGAGTGGAGCCCCATGCCTATATACAAAAACAAAGGAAACCCAAGAATTGATTTTCTCATGGTTATCATGGCTAGCAGTATTGCTTGTGGGCATGTATGCATGACGACAACGCCGATGGCAATGGAGTCGCACAGTATGCAGTATGGCAACCATACTCCAGCTAATAGGTTAACAGGGATAAACAGCCTTGATTTATAGAATCCTTCTTTGATACTAAACATCTAGGTTATGGTCAATTGCCATATTGTGGGCTCAAGTTTAGAGCTCATCAAGGTTACATGTCTTTTTGAAGTTGACCACTGGCCAAAAGCTGGTTTCTGATTAGATTGCAGACTCACATCAGGTTAACTTGTTGAAAACAGGGTCGGGCTGTTCAGAAGCAGGAGTGGCGTCAACAAAACCTGGACTGGATCGGGTTACGGACCGGATCACGGACCGGATCACGGATCGGATCACGGATCGGATCATGGATCGGATCACAGAAAAAAAACATAAAAGAAATCCAAAAAAAATCAAATCGTTTATAAGATAATAATAGACAAAAATAAAAGTGCACAACTAAAATATGTCAAATGAAAATAAGAAATGTTGTGTTGCAAGCTAGCCTAGACGACAAATTGGCTAAAATCAATACCCAGTTTATGACCAAAATGGCTGACAAAAACCATACCCTTTGGTGCCACACATACTTATATAGCCCATATAAAGGAGTACTCCCCCCCTCGGGGTCAAAAGATGAGTTATTGCTCAAGTTTTGGCTAACTAAACAGTTCCTTAACTGGTACAAGTATAAATTTCAATGTTTCAAGAGTAATAACTTTTTGTTTTGATGGTAAATTAAACGTAATGACAGATGTTTTTGTTACTTTGCAGCCGACATGTTGATGTCCCTCCAAAGGGCACCAACCTGGCATCTCCATACAAAGCTGTATAAATTTGGGTATAACACGTTTCCGAATAACATGCCAATGAATAAGTGCATAGATCTAAATTGTGACAAGGTTGTTTATATATCATTTTTCATATCTCGGCTTCTTGATTTAATTTATTGAATGGTTACGATTTTTATTTTTGATAGTGTGACACTGTAACCCAGCCATGAAGGAAAAGTAGCAAATAAGATGATATATTTTAAAAGAGAAATAATAACTGACTGATGAAATGATGACTATCTCTCGATTGCCTTCTACCATAGCTGGGTGCATGACATGAAACTCCTCTATGAAAGTCTCTCAGCAAAACAACTTTCAGAGTGGCATGGGCTCCATTATGTCTTGCAGACTTTACTTTGGCTTGTACCGCAACATTTCTTATTTTCATTTAACATATTTTAGTTTTCCACTTTTACTTTTTTTTATTTATTACATCATAAACGATTTGATTTTTGGGGATTTTTTTTCCTTTAAAACGTTTTTTCTTTTCTGTGATCTGATCCGTGATCTGATCTGTAATCCGATCCGTGATCCGATCCATGATCCAATCCGTGATCTCATCCATGATCTCATCCATGATCCGGTATGTGATCCGATCCGTTATCCGGTCCAGGTTTTAGGCTTGGCTAAATCTATACATCATGATGTTAGGATAAGAGAACATTCAAAATATGAGCCTGTATTGCACTGTAGAGTCTTGGTTTGACCAGGTTACGACAAAGCAAACACAGACAAAAGAGCAAAGCAGCAAAATAGCCAAACTGAGTGACCCAAACTTTGACTTGCTTGAACTTGACTTTTTTAGTGTTTCTTCATTATTCATTTGTTAGTTAATTACTGGATGGAATTAAAATCGGAGTATACTCCATTAGGCTGGATAAATAAATATATTTTGTTTGACCCATGTGAAGTTAGCATAGGAATGGAGTATTTCAAAGGTGTATTTTTCTTGTGTAGTTTAACATAGCGATGACCAGCGAACCCTTTTCTTTCGCTTCAGTTGAGATCAACAAAAATTACGTGACCAGCTGCAACCAGGGTCTTTCTCCCAAGGACAAGGGAGAGGACAGAGCCTGGGAATGAGGATGACTGACTGACTTAGTTTGTTACTTACTTACTAATGTCCACCTTTTAAGTTTAGGGGTGCATTAACTGATCATCTAAACTAAAAGCCACTGCTAAAGATATTGTATTGTATGGTAACCATGAGAAAATCATAGGGTTCCACTTGACAGCCCTTTGGGCCACTGGAGCTTAATTCACAATCATCCAATACCTGTAAGCAGTGAAGAGGATGGCAGGAGAAATTATGTAAAACTGCATGTCATTAGCTAGGTACCAGGTCCATAACATACACTGAAGAAAGAAAGAAAAGCAAAAACCTGTGTTTTCATGGTTTTTCCCACTGTTTTAAAAATGCTCATCCATTATTAATCTTTAATCATACACAACTGATACAAATGAACTAATACTAGCATATACAATGAGACAGAAATACAAAAATGGTTAACAGGACGGTAGTAGGGGGAAACCAAATTCCCATGCTAAGACATACCCTCCATACCCTCTACTACTGTGATTAACATTATTAAGAATCCTTAGCTTACTAAGAATCTTTACTTACATGTAGCATTTTATTGGAAAACAACAACACTGAAATGACTATTTTAGATCAAAAGAAAAAGTGCAGCCTCAAATAGATCAGGAGAAAGTCAACATAAATGTTGTCCACAAAATCTCACCGAGTTATTCATTGTGGTAGGATAAAAATTATTGATGTATAACAGATTAGTCCACCAGTATTTGTCACAAGAATTTCCTGCTTGCATGATATACCACAAGGGACCTTCACCAAGAAATGCCGTCATTTTATCAAAAAACAGTAGACAAAACATGTATGCTGGAGTTAACCTGTGGAAAGGTAAAACAACTGATTATTAATGGCAATCAGAGTTACACTCATCAACCCTGCGCGAAAGGGATTCCATTTGCTTTCTGGAGGGAATCTCTGTCTTGCAGGGTAGCACCATAGTTACTAGAGGGGACCCCCTACTAACTATGGTGGGACTCATCAGAAGATATGTTGATATATCTTCGAAACCAAATTTATGTTTTTAATCATGGTTACTATTGGATCCATTTTCAGTTATTTATTTCTACTTTGTGTAAACAAACAAAACATTAGAATAATGCTGAGCTCAGTGCTCCCTTAAAGTCATGACAACATAAGGTTGCTCAAAAGAAACTTAACTATCTACACCAACATGTAAAACCTACCTCCAGAATCGATGAAAATAGTAACTGAAGAGTGGTAGCTGTCCATTTTTCTTCTCCATATAACGAACTGACAAATAAGCAACTAAGAGGCCACTGTAAAGAATGTAATAAGAGACACAAGTTGGAAGTAAGAAAAGTATACCATTAATACAGATTTTTTTTAAGATTAACACTACAGACCTGTTTTTGAAGGGAGCATTTGGAAAAGACATTACAACAAAGTTTAGGGAAAATACAAAACCTTAGCTTTGTGTTATGATATTTCTTTAGCTCTCCTCACAACCCTAAGGGAAACTATAAATTACCAAGTATTAATCTAGAAGATCACACATTACTATAATCTATCAAACTGATAAAGAAATAGATGGTCAAGCATGCATAATACATGCACCTTAAAAGTGTAGATCTGAATGTTTTGAGTTAGTTTACTATGAGAAAAACTATAGCACTTACCTTAGAAAAAAGAAACTGTCCACTGAGAAGGTTGCATTGCCAACAGTTTGAAACGTGAAACGTTGAATAATTGTAACAGACAGAAGAAGATTACCTGCAAACCAAGTACAGAAGCTAGTTAACCCTTCCATGTATATTTAAGATGTGTGTAAAGCCATCCTGGTGGTAACTGCAATTGCTGAGATTAACATGCCTGTCTGCAATGTAAGTAAATACCTACTTAAAGGTGTTGCCTGTTGAAAAGCATAGGTATGTCCAAGGATGACCCACCACATGCTCAGCACTCTCATACCATTGATAGCAGAAATGGCATTGGCAGGAACATTTGTATTCATAATGCGGCTTGTGTTTTGAATTAAAGAGAAACACAAAAAGAACCGTAGCACCACATCTGTTTGGAAATATAACAAATAAAGTTTATTATTTTTATAGACACTCTTTTTTGTCTCGTACATGTATAAAGGTTGCTATATGTAATAATACTTAATTTTTTTGACTTGGCAAGCAATTCCTTGGAGTCAGCTCTAGCTGATAATGAAGTTGACTGACTTACTGAAACTTTAAATCCTTTAAATCTGGCAGGATCCCAGCAGGATTCCCATTCTTAGAGGGGTTCCAGGGGCCAACATCTCTTAATGAGATCATGCCAAGAGAACTTCCTGGTGACTTCTTTATAAAAAAAATAGATTTGATGAGCCAAGACTACCAGTAGTACCTTTTTAACCAATTGGCAACACTTGACCACACCCATTCTATTTAAACTTAGAAACTCTCATAACAATTACACAATATTTGAAAGGCGTCCTTTGTTTTTGACTCATGCGAAGAACTAAGAATCCTTATTACCCCAGTTCTACATGGAGTTTGTTTAAAGACTCTTTAAAGCAAATACAGTGCTTGGTCTCTTTTTTTAACCTATTGAGGTTCTCATCAGCTGTGTCCACTTTCCAGATTACCATACAGACAGTATGCAAACTCTCCCTTTAAACTTACTAAGTCCTGCTGGTTCATGTAGATACTTGTAGCTTGATAAAGTTGTACTCGTACTTGCACTTAAATTCACCTCAGGAGAGGCATGAAGAAGATTTGTTCTGTCACTCTCAAGATCACTCTTTGCAAATGGATTTTGACCTTTAGGAGGCTGATTGTGATCTGCTGCTATGGAACCACCTCTGATTGGCATAAATCCATCACTCTTGTTGACTAGTGAGGACTGTGACTTTGCAAAGCTAACAACTATGTCAACAATGGTTCCAACAAGGCAAAGAAACAGGATTAAACCACATAAAACCCTGTGAAATGATTACAAAATATTAAGAGGTTGAAGAGGTTTTGTCCTGGTAATGAGTTGTTTAAGCTTCCCCATTTTCTCCTTTCATCCTCCTTTCATAATTCACATTTTTCAGAAGGGTCTGCATTGAATAAAAATAGCAGTTTCTTATAATCCAAATAATTTACTGTAAATTCCCTTTGAAGCTCCCCTCCACCTGATGAACTTGTAGAGTACCCCCTTTTTTTCTTGCATGCTTGAGACGGGTGAGGAATAGAGACAACTGGCTTGTTCAACTTCAAGCCAAACAGTTATCAGTTTACAACTCACATTTCCCCCAAATCTCATGACCAGCCACATATGAATGTATGCAACAAATGGTAGCAGCATCCAATAAAGTTGCTTGTCTATCAGGGGTCTCAAGGAACTACTGCCAGAAAACTGGGAAGTAGTTTAACCTTATACCAATGAAAGTGATTCCCTAGGATGACAAATACAATGTCATTCCCCAGGATAACAACCACAATGTGAACTGTACTACAACACCAACTACCTATTCCAGGTCAATGCCATCTACATGCATGACCTCTTTCTCAGATTTCAGTCCCTAGTCGGAAATGGGCTGTAGTTGACATCTCTTCACAATCATACAAAAAATGTTTTTCTTCTTCATTTACATTCATGTCCAGAAAAAGGCCTTGATTTGTCCACGTACCAGTATGTACACTTATTCACAAGAGAGAGGGGAGCTTTAAAATGTTCTTCACTGAAGAGGAGAAAGATGTTATTTGAGAGGGAATGTTTGATAGAGGAATTGAAGTTTATAGAAGTGTTTAAGATGTAAACAAAACTTATACTCACAATGTGATTATTACTCCAGTGGTGTATTCTGGTTTCTTGTCACAGAAAACAGGTTTCAGACTCTTGGTTCCACCTTCAGGTGTTAAGCCATTGGCTGGCTGTGGACTTAGCACTGCTACCGTGGAGTTACCTTTATTTAATTCTGATCAAGATTGGCATTCAACAGGTTAGAAATAAAGTATGAAAGACAACAAAAATGGTTAGCTAATGTGTGAGCCATAGCTTTTCTTCTGAGCTGTGGGCACTCGACTGTAAGCTAGTGTTTTCTTATAGCCAGTTTCCATGCCTCTAACTGTACAAATGTAGTTCATCAAAATTGTAATTTTGAATTTATAACGTAAGGTTAAGGGAGTATAAAACAACCCAATTGCAATGCTGAGTTGTACAAAATGACAACAAAAAATTAGTGGACTAAATAAATATTAAACTTTATAATATGGCAAACTGATTTCCTAGGCAGTCCAAATTTAGCTATACATACTGTTTTGAGGAACAGCTCACAAATTAGTTTTGGGAAATTCCTTTTTTAAAACATTGCACAAAATACAAAAACATGTTTCAGTCTCTTCAACACAACCTGAAAACACCAATAAATCACAAGAACGTAACAATTTACCAGACAATTTTTATTAGAGCCATCATAACAATTAGGTCATTAAACTACCTTGTTCAGTCGGTATATTTGGGGAATATTGGTAAATTTCTTAATTTGCAAGTTTAAGGACCTTGCCTGCAGCAGTCAGTCTGCAAGCCTACAAAAAGAGGTTGACCACTATTTCCTCAGTGTGGTCCTCATGTTAGGTTAATAACATACATGTAACCTACTTTACAGCTACTGTTTTTTCATTAATCATTTTAATTTTGTAACCTCTGATGATCTGAGGTGACTTTAATTTTCTTTCTTTCTCTTTAACTGCACTTGTGTATTCGTATTGTCATTTGTCTCTCATTTGTACTTAACTACAAAAATGCTACAGTACCTAAGAGGATATCTTGTAAAGCGTTAGTTACATCATCTTCACCACATTGTTTAGGTGCACAGATCCCCCAACGAATAGGCAATAACTACAAAGTAAAGGAAAGCAACACTGATAATAGGTAAGACCTAGCATTTTTTTATCTCCTTAATCTCCACATTTAACTACACCGAATTAAACCTTCAACCAAACAAAAAAGTTTATAAGTTGTTAGTTGTACTAGTATTAGGGATTTGAGTTTTTTTCTAATAATTATGCCAGCAATTATTTTTGTAAAATTTAAAATGGTGATCAAACTACATTGTACATCAGTTGTCACAAACCATCTGTTTGTGAATGGAAGGGAAAATGAACAAAACTGGTAGTCTCTACATAGAGTCTTCTCCAGTATGTTTTATACAAAATAAATACCGGTAAATCACTTAAACTGAAATTGGAGAGCAGGGACCAGTAGTCTAACTACTCACCTGAGTGATATTCAAAGCAGGAACTCTGACATACACCAAGCAATAATGAGCATTTACAATAGACTTAGTGCACTCACTATAGGATCCTAACCAATTAACGTTTCCAAGAAAAAGTCCACTTTGAGGTTTACCAATAGCATCTAAATCTGAAAATGTTGTTAGACAAATAACAATCCATTCATCAGCTTTGCTGCTCTATATTTGACACAGTTTATCCTTTGTTATAACACTCAGCCATTAATTAAAAATCATAAATTACTTGTAACAATGAGAACAGAAAGGTGTTTAAGGATGGCAGTCTCACAACTATTCATATTATAAATTAAATCGTTTGCAGTTTCTGAATGCACAAGCACAGTTAATTTTATTTTATAAGCAACCATGAAAGTCCTTTTTCATACTGAAAGGTATGCATATCACTTGTCCCCTGTGAATGGCAAATTTCTACCTTATTGTAATTTTGTCAAAATGTCATACTGTATTATTAATTTTGTCAAAATTATGTTGAAAACATTTGCTCTTCAAATTTGCGCATTCAAGTGACTGTAACAATATGGTATTACAAGTAAGTACAACTGTTATGCATGCACAGTGCTATTCAGGTACTGTAACAAACATTGGTGTTGAAGTATATTCTTGCTACATCTCTTGAAAAATCTCAAAAAGATATTTTTTTTAAAACTTGTTAAGTAGTGAAACAATACCCTGTTCAAAAGAGAGAACCCTTAAAACTATACCTGAGCCTGCAGATGTATGGAAGGGTAGTGCGACAACATTGCTTTCATGATACTCGCAAACATAATTATGGAGTGCCCTTAAATAATGATTCATAGCCTTATCCCTGCCCCCAACCCCCCACCTTGCCAGTCCCCTTTGCTCCCCCCACTTGCCAATCTCCTTTGAAGAGGGACACAAGATTGCAATTGGCCATATCTTACATGGAATATTCTGGTAATGATCAACGATTGATCATGATCGACAAGATGATTAATTATGTCTTCACGATTGTTTCAGTAATCATGCCCCATGGGTCGTATTGGGCATTTCATTTCCCACCCAGCACATGGCCAGTCGGGATTTATTCACTTGTGCTTTCTCCCATCCACCACAAAATGCATTCCATAATTGAATCTTTTGCTGTACGTGAGGGGGGGGGGGATTAATTAATTTGGCTTCTTGCAAGGACAGCGCGCAATCAAATCTTAATTATCGGTATGCAGACCGCAGTAGAACCTTGTTCTACCGCTTTATAATTATGCACAAAACCAGGTTTTTACAAGAGGGGCTTTTTTTTTAACTACTCGAGAATGCCGTGGCAACATTGTGTTGACGCACGAAGATGTCATGACCCCTACTACAACACTGAAAAAAAAGATACTCACAAGGATAGGCAAGATTGGTTTTGCTCAGCTTCTCGACAGTTTCTCTGCACTGCTTGCTGACGTTCGCGAAAGAAATATTTCCAAGCTTCGGAAATGAAAAGCCAAAGTGCTGTGCGATCTGAACGTAGTTTTTGGAAAGTAATTCAGAAGATGGATTTAAAGATGCTAGAATTGGACAAAACACCAAGCAAACTGCAAAGATAGCAAATACTTGAATTGCGGCCATCCTTTGGCGAGGTACAGTGTGGTACGAGATTTGTTGAAGTATTGATGACATCATAACAGTCGCCGGCTGTTGATGTTTTTGTCACGTGAACAATCAATTCGATTTTTGTCATTTCCCCAAAAGAATGTGCTAATTTAAAGAGATGTTATATTTAGTTCTAAATGTTTGAACTGGATAAAAGTAAGGAAACTGTAACAATGACAATTATTTATAGTCTAAGAGAGGTCATCATTGCTGGAGAGCACTGTTGATGACATCTATATTGGTAAGTCACGCAACGATTCTCAGCACAACCTCGTTCCCAGGGTCCTCTCTCTTCTTCGAGGGAGGAAGAGAGAGAACCCTGGGAACGAGGTTCTCAGCATTGCTGAAGAATGTTTTTTTTTTAAAAACAATTGTACTCTTTTTATTTATATAGTGAATTTTTTAAACCTCTTCTGGTAACACTCGTCTGCTTACGCGGAGCCTCAGAAATAAAAGTTTAACACTTTTTTGGAAACTTTCCCTGAATGTTCATGTTCCCTAGCACCGTATGGAAAAACACTCTAAAAGGGATAGGTCCCCATTCACGCTAAAGAGATGATGGGCCAATCGTACCCCATTTACACCTAATCATGCGCGTTATTTCATCAGTTCACGTTACATTTTGCGATAGCTGACAGTAAAGGTTATCATCGCAAAACTTGACAACATATAATTTTTGGCAAAATCACACAATTCCAAACGACATTGACTCCAAACTTTCCTCGAATCGTTGTTTTCGAGGTCATAATTCGCATCCTCGCGTATCAGTTTTGTGCACTCTTATAGCTATATCTTTTTTTCGGCTTCCGAACAATTTTTATCTTTTTTAATTTAAAGAGGATAATTTGTACATCAAAATTGTGCAATAAAATATAGGTCACGTGCTAGTTTTAGGGCCGTCATTTGCGCGTGAGGAACGTTCAAGATTTACATTTGCATATGTATCAACATTCAAAACCATTAAAAGATAAACGATACCTTCCTTTGACATTCATTGGCTGAAAATGTATTATCATCATTTGTCGAAATAAAGTTTGTTGTCACGAAACAACAATCATTTACACTTTTGGACAATCCTTTCTCAACCGTCTTTTGAAAAGACTTTTCAGACTTTTAATAACACAATTTGCATGAGAACTCACTATCAATCGCTTAATTATACAACCATGTTCATGAAGGTAACAATCATCAGCGTGGTGAGACAAACATTACCGTGTTTTCACCTGACGTTAAAGAAAACAATAGCTCATTAGCGTAATTCTCTTATTGCAATAAACAGACATATCTCGCCCAATTTTTCTGGCAAATTTGGTTATAGAACAAGGCATTCATAATTTCACAACACTCCCCTTGCACATATAAATTTCGGCCTCTTATGAACCAACATAAATGATGTTCTGAACAGCCATGAATCCAACGACCACAGTCCCCAAAAAGGAAAACATCTTAGTTCTACCCCGGGGTTCTACCTTATTTAGGCGTACAAAGCAAAATTGTTACCAAACAACTTAAGACCTGCATTAATAAATTTTATGTGTGCAGTAATCTTAAGGTTATTTTCCAAAGCGCTTATTGCATCAAGTCTTTATTTCCGTACCAATATAGGATCAACCGTTCCTTACTGTCAAAAGTTGTGTATAAGGCTAGTTGTTGGGACTGCCAGGATTTCTATATTGGAAAAACAAAACGTAGATTGCACGACATAAGACTGAACATTTTAAAGCGATCACGAGCAGCTGCCATGGTTCTGTTATTGCTGACCACGTGTCACGTCAACTGGTTAGCGAAAACCTTTATCTTTTTTGGTTTGCGTCTTTTATATGCAACTTTTTCTCAGCTTCTGTCATTGCTATTGTTAATTAGTTACTCATTGTAAATTTAAATTTAAATTTAGTTGTTAGATGTATGTGGAAACGTCAAGTATATGAACTTTTTTTTCAAACATACGTTTCATTGCCATGTTTATCACCGCAGTTTGCGTTTTATTTATTATTTTCCTGCACCTTTTTTTAAAAAGTATTAAGTCTCTTATTATATCGTAAGGGGCACAACATTAGTCTATCTAAATGTGCCCCTCTCCTCTCTAATATACCTTGGAAATTAATTTAAGTAAATTTATATCGTATGTTTAATTTTCCCTTTGAATAATAATACTGTATTATTAGGAAGTGGAGTAACAAATTAATGAAAGATAATAAAATATAGTTGTGTAATAATGCGATTGATTGTGAGTCTTACGAGTTCTCATGCAAATTGTCTTATTAAAAGTCTTCGGCTGAAAAAGGATTGTCGAAAAGTGTTAATGATTGTCACTTTGTGACAACGAATTTTAAGTTGACAAAAATAGAAATACATTTACAGCCAATGAATGTCAAAGGAAGCTATTATTAATCTTTTTTGATGGTTATGAATGTTAATACATATGCAAAAATTATTATTGAACATTCCTTTCGCGCAAATGAAAGTGTTACTGGTTTTAATGAGAGTATATTGACCACAATGAAACAAATTTGGATACAAATGAATGGATAATTTCTGTAAATAAACGGCAAATGGTGTAAATGCAGACCATCATGTCGGTAGCACTGTAACAGTAAAAAGCAAATCATTTCAGGTCTGGATCTCTACTGCCTCCAGAGAATTCAAGCGATCTCAAGTGAAAACTTGGTTTATGATAAATCCAAAAGGTGTCTGCAAACCTTCAGACCTTAGCTACGCCTTCCTTCATACATTCATTGTTATCTGTAAATGCAGTCACACAAGGCATTTTTTTCTGCAAATGTCACAACTTTAATTGATATAGATTGGAAAACGTAGTGAGTAAGGGGTTCCTTACATGTAGTACTCCTTACTAAGTGCTTATATCTAGTTATGCATTCACAGTTTTCTACTGAGGCGCTTCTGTTAAAATCTTATGTAAGACGCTTTTGTAATCACAGTAAAATAAATGTATTAGGCGTGTCTACACATGACTTTTTAAGGCCAGGCCTTTCTTTTTCTAGTTATTCTATACTTTAAAAGGTACATTCAACTATAACGAGGAATAAACGTTCACAGGTAATACTTATCTTACTAGACTGAACTAAAAGTTATGTAAATACGATAGGGAACTACGTTGAATCTGGAAAGAGTCTTTTATGAAGTCAGAATTCAACGACCACTTTTAAAAATAAGCTTCTCCAGTTGCATCAAGGGAAATTCGACACACACGGCCACAATGAAGGCTGTTCCATATGACATGGCGACCAAACCCACAAAATGAAAAGCCTGCAAAGATAGGGAGTCATTTTAAAAGATGTAAGTTATGCGTCTGATAGGTATGAGAAGTTAGGCAGGAAGAATATAAGAGGTAACGTGGTAATATATGTAATGTTAATTAACGTAGCTAAATAATGATAAAAGAGTATGATTTTGCCTACTATTTCTTCAATCCAAATGATGTTGTTAAAGTGGCTTACTACAGTTTTTCCGAGACTCAGTAGCGCGCGTAACGATTGCCTCCCAGACGTCATCGTTAGTCGCGCGTGCAGAAATGACGCAAGTAACGCTGAGAAGAAACGAAAACAACTTCAGCACTTAAAAGGCGTCAAATCATTTTGGTATACGCAGCGATAGTTTCAAACTGCTTTCAAACATGTGGTTAAGCTTGGGCCAAAAAAATATGAGAAAACGGTCCATGATCGACCGGCAAGAGCTCTTGCTTTCTCGCACGCAATCCATGGCGTCATACGAGCGCCGGCGCACTCAAATAAAGGGCACGCGCAGTTCAACTCTCGTCCAAGGTTGAAAAGCTAGTCTTTCATCGAGGATTGCTCGAAAACCTACCGTTCAACCCAATTGATTTGCAGGGGGGAATTGCGTTTAGAGCCGAAATTTAAAAACAAATCTGCAAGACAGATTTTGAACTATTTTTGGTTTCACATTTTCTTAGTCTGCGAAATATCCGTTTCACAGAAGTTTATTTTACTTTATTTGAATGTTAAATTAGAGCCAATTTTCTATCCCCGTAAGTGGGGTCATTCGAGAACTTCATACGAGTAGATTTTAAGAAAAATTTCATTTAACCTATTAGCCGGCCCAGCTTCTCCTTAGGTACTTGGTGGTTCATTTTGGCCCTTTGTTGACGTTTGAATTGTTCAAGTTTCAACTAGAAAGGTAGAAGACTTAAGCAAACTGTAAATAGAGAAAGGAAAAGCATCTTGGAACATGTTACAAAAGAGTAAGAAGTTGGACCGTCACAATCCAGCAAAACTGTTTCTTTGGTATGCGTGACGGTTTATAGACTCCTTAATAAACATTAATTTTTATAAAATCTCTCAAGCGAGTTTCACACGACTGTCTAATGTAAGCTTAAAAAAATCACAGAAAACATGTCGTTATTTTCACCTGTATCTTCAGGGGTGTCTCGCGACCAAGTCAAGTAGCGCGTCCGGTAGATACTTAACCTGTAGATACCTAAACCCCTGTATCAAATTAAAGAACTAACTATCCAGCAAGAATTTTGAACTATAAAGAATTGTAGAATTTTTCACGGCCACTAAACACGAACGCATGAATCATCTTTTGAAAGCTACAAGTCAAAGTGAATTTTGTTTAAGGCCAATTTGATTTTTTCCCGGTTTTAAGGTCCAAAGCCAATAAATAAACGTGTTTGCCTTTTGCCATGTTCAGTTGAAGTAAAAAGGTACAGAACATTTTCGAAATAGGTTTTATATAAATGTGGAGTGAACGTATAAAAATCGCTCTCGGAGAAAAACGATTTAAAACTTAAAAAAAATGCAGAAACGTTTTTGTTGTTTCATTAAACTAGCTACTGTAAAAGTTTGAGGGAAATCTAACAATTTTCTTTGAGTTATGCTTTAGTTTAAGTGTCTGCTTCAAGCGAAAAAAAATATTCGAGGAAACAGCCCTACGGAATATTTCTTGTTTCGCAAACAAACTTCGCCCAAACAAACGCCTTCAACTGAGTTCAGTACAGGGAAAGTTTACTACCGTTAACCTTCTGGTGAAATTTGCGCACCCGGCAATTCTTGAAAAAAACCTTGTGTTTCGCAATGCGGTCAAGGCGGAGAGGTAATTTTTCTGTAGCTCGGTTTTCTTGAAGCTGGTCTGGCAAAATGGGAAAGACGAAAAAGGATACGAACGCAAGAGTGGTAGGACGAAGAAAACAAACAAAAGAAAGCGCAGCGGAGCAACTGCGCATGGATATAACATTCCAATTGGTATCGGACCTATCAACATCACTTATTATCGCTGTCAAGTTCCCAAATTTTTACTGAACCTTTCTCTTCTCTTGATTCTATTTTTTTTTTGGCCGCTCGATACGATAGCTATAGCTTCATAGGCGAGGTCAACTTAATAGAATCACACCTAATACGAAAAATGCTTGATAGTCAGAACAACAATGCTAATCAAGTGAGTAGCCAATTCGTGACATTCGTGTAGGCAATTCGCGCGAAAGTCGTCTCGGTTTATTACATACCCGTCATAGGGGCTGTCAATCGAGGGAAATTTTTACTTAAAACGTAAAACCTCCATTCCTCCGCCAATAGTTAGTCGTTTTAATTTTTTTCTCAGAAATTAGAGATTACTCTTCGAGTATTACTCTGACCCAATAATCAAAATTTGAATAAAATTGCCTGTACACGGTCTTGACGAAAAAATCTCAAATCATCACCATGCCGTGTTGATCGAGCGATAGCGAAGTCAGTATTGTAAGGTCGAAGTTTGAGATTTTCCCGCAAAGACCGAACGTTCAAGGTTCATAAGTTATATATCCTATCGCTTTTTGCTGGCCCATTACAGGCCCGTGGGCATTATGGGAGAACACCGCCCAGCAGTTAGCCAATCAGAGCGCGCATTAGATCAGCCAAAAACCCAAGACATCTCCGCATAATTTTCCGTATAATTCGTTCATGGCGTAATCTGCTTATGTTGTGTTTCACCAGGTATGCCTTTAAGTAAAAAGAGTAACTGCAAAAGCTGTTATGTTAAAACACTATTAATGAAATCAAATAACAGAAGTAAACCTTTTACCAATCAGAAACCTATTATACATTTACAATGTAAACAGTCATGTCAACTCGTGACGAAAAACGCAAGGCAATGTTACTTACCCACTGAACATCAGAATAGGCCTGCACGGTTTCAAGTGAATGAAACAGTACCGCTATAACAATAATATGAACAAGATAAGCACAGTATGTCAGCCGGCTCAATGGAATCCAGAAACCAGCAGACAGGATCTTATTTACCAAACCTTCAAAAGAAAAAGGCAAGGAAAAGTAATTAGTGATCTTTCCATTTTTGTAGCTGAATTCAAAGTATTGCCTGAAGTTCATTATGGACACCTTGTTTTAACTCTCCCAATGTATTTCCACAAATTAGCTGACTACGTTCTTCGTTTACCTTGCTTAGTACTATTTGTACCGTGAATCACTGTGGAAGTAGGTATTAGGACCTATTAGGATAGGGAAGATTCCTGTCACTCTCGTCCATTTGCAATTGTCCGTACGGTATCAAATAAAACATCATTTTTAACGACAGGTAGGGAACAGTGAAGCACAGTGCTTTTCTATGTTATTCATGTTACTTTTTGTCACAAATGTGTAACGGAACTGGATGCATGCTGTTTCCGCCCTTCACCCTTCTTCTTTTTGTCCCTTTTTTCTGCCTTTAATTTCTCCCCTCGAGTCTTCTATAAGACAGCTAAATGAGAGGGAAGATTATCTTTTCATTGTCAAAGAAGAAGTCACAGAATGATTATTTTACATCAAACTCTTGACGATATCCTCTCTTTCTTACCTCCGAGCCCGCGATGACAAGCAAAAATCACCCATGCTAGTGCCAAGCTCCACGCACATCGCGAGAAAGTCCCGTATGTTATATTCTCAGAGCGAGAGAACGGTTCAGGGTTGTTTTTCCTGAAAACTTTGTATCCACCATACAGCGTAGACAGGGCGAGAATGATAGCAATACACCAACCAGCCATATTAAATACGTATGTGTGAACCTTACATGAAAAAAAAAAACAGTTTAGGAGTAGTACAATTTATAGAAAGGGTCTACTACCCCTGCCCCGTCCCCCAGAAGAAACATTTACGCAATAAATCATATGCATTCAACTATCAATTATACTATAGGGATAGATAATTGTAATGTGTGATTTTTATATTCAATGAAAATCGATAGAAATTTAACAAAAACAGTGAAAAAAAAACAATATGAGTGCCGACTCACTTGTCCAGTTTATGTAAATATTTTACTATTTTCCAGGAGTTGATTTAATTTTCAGCATCTGTAGCCTGGAGAAAAGACTTAACCTAACACGGTTTTTGGCACATTTAAAGTACAAAACCTCAGCAGGACATTGCCGTTACATCCCTGTCTGGGTTATGTCTATTATGAGTTGTGTAGTTTCTGCTTTGTCATTCTTGTCAATGGAGTCCTTTAGCTTTACAATTCCGTCTTCGAGGAGTTGACCAACACGAGAAAGGTTGTCCCTTGTGCTGCTTTCTTGTTGAGTTTACTTTTTCAAGAAAAACGCGTTTTGAAGACATGATCGATCATCCTGCACAGGCCTGCATAATTTCAGAAGTTTCACAACTGCTTACGTTAAGTGCATAACTGCCACGATCAATCATGTCTTCATATCTTTCTCCACAACTCAAATATGTGATATTTCATATATTCACCTTCTACGAGTATATTACGAACTCACAATGTGACCAGCTCGAAGATGGCTTGATAGCTCAGTTGGTAGAGCACTGCACCGGTATCGCAGAAGTCATGGGTTCGAACCCCGTTCAGGCCCGAGTAATTTTCACCCTTTAATTTCAAATGTATATTACTTCGATGACCAATCATGTCTTCATATCTTTCTCCGCAGTTCAAATATATGATTTTTTATGTATACATTTGCAAAAACGTGTTTTGTTTTTGTGCTTTCATCTCCTCCATTTCCAGCTATGATCTGCTTTCTTCAAGCAGCTTCAGTTCTCCCCACTTCGTTTACTTTTCTCTAAAGTTTTATTTGGTACACGGAATATGCTGATCTCAAGGACGACTTGTATTTACTTCAAATAGAGCAAATCCTGGCTTTTCTTCCATTTTTTTTTTTACAGGAAAGCCGCACGCTTGTGCCCTCCACTATTTAAACAATAGAGTGTTTCTGTCCAGGAACTATCGGCTGATAGTTGCCCCGCGGAAATTTGATGTTCTTAAAACAAATATTTGCCCGAGAAGCGAAGCTTC
>OMLO01000795.1_pt1 | contig 22454 bp, 15 predicted proteins | sample 1674811 | NCBI WGS metagenome assembly OMLO01 (sample SAMN06265003, study PRJEB25207) | coral metagenome | isolation source: Coral host | place: Mexico:La Bocana,Puerto Morelos, Mexico | collected 2008-11-13 | reverse complement strand
GTGTCTACACCGGAGTGAGTGAGTGAGTGAGTGAGTGAGTGAGTGAGTGAGTGAGTGACACATTTGCATATCGGAGTCTCCATAAAAACTCCGTTTCAACGCTTCGCGTCTCCACTCGTTAAAAACGGAATGTCTCCCACGCTCTTCTTCAAATTTTAAGGCGTGGAGGGTATAAGCTAAGATTTTTAGAAACGTAATTACAGATTGAAACAGACATTGCTGAACTCTAAATAATTTCACTTCTGGGTAGATCGATTGGCGTGGCAGAACGAACACATCATGCACTCGCTGAAAGAGCATTGAAAATATTACTGCTTGGGCACTTTTGTTTCAGTTACATAAATTTGAAATCAGCGTGGGAACTTAACTCAAAGAGGAACGTGGTAGAAAACACGTATTACATAATTCGCGTATTTTGTTCATCTAATCAACGAACAAACATCTGGCCTAATTTTTAACAAAATTGTCTTTGTAAACCACCATTCTCCACCAACTTGTTTCGCTCTACCTTTCAATTTCAGCGCTTGATTCCCCAGGCAGGGGCAGGGGGAATTGATGCTATCATGCCATTGACTGGCTATCTGCTGTTATTTTCGTAGACGGGACCCCTCCCCCACTGCACACAAATTTAAAGGATTCCAATACTTATATTTTATCAAATCTAAGCTGACTTACCGTTAAAGATTTTTGTGCTATCATAAATATGCAATTCCATTGGCCTTCCCATTCCGTGAACCAATACCTCACTGAGAGAGGACGTCATGTTGTATTTGTGAACACTCCGGTTGTTCCAGTCAGACCAGTACAGAACGTTGTCAGTTAGCGCCAATCCAAACGGATGCCGATTACCAGATGATAAATCAAGTATTAGCATTCGGTTATTTCCCTGCAGGTCAACTCTTTCAATTTTATCAAGGCTAGCATCGCACCAATACAGTAGTCTGTTTTCGAGATCCAGGGCTAGTGAGTTTACCCACACAAGGTCGGAGCTAACGAGAACTGTCCTGGTCGAACCGTCCATGTTTGCTTGTTCAATCTTTGGCGATGATCCCCAGTCACTCCAGTACATCTTTCTAAACAACAGATGTATAATAATTAGGCAGGATACTGAGAATTATAATTTGATTTTTTTCTTAGATTTTAATGACCTTGAGGTGATTTCTGTCTAAATTACTCGGCGTATAATTTTAATAAAGAAAATCTTAGTTCGGAAAATTATTTTAGCATGAAATTTGATACTAGATAACACAATCGACTATTTGATTAACTTCATAGGATAAAAAATGTAATTTTGATTCAATCCGAATATGATTTAACGCAGATATTCCAAGTGCATCAGCTTTTGCATCGGATATACGTGTGTAAACGCTTTATAGATGGTATATATTATAAAATTAAATCATTTGAGGCTACGCATTTCCGAATTACCTCTCTGCTAGGTGAAGAATTAAAGCTCTTGGTTTGTCAATGTTTGATGTGATAAGGCTCTTTCTAAATGACCCATCTAACCGCGCTACCTCAACTTTCCTTGTTCCTGCATCGGTCCAGTAAAGATTTCTTCCCTCATAATCTAATGCCAGCCCATCAGGTGTCCCTACATTATTATTCGCGATGATCTCCACCGAAGATCCGTTGGGGAATGCCCTAGCCACCAATTTTAAGGTAACATCTGTCCAATAAATTTTTCCTTCCACTGGATCGTAATCAACTGCCACCGGTCTTGAGATGTTTGTGCTGATTTCGAGAGGAAAGCAAGGGTTTTCCTCTACCGTGAGGGGAACCCTGTAAATTTCTCCGGTATCGGCTTCAGCAAAGATAATGAATTTTTCAGAGCTTTTATTATAAAACAAACCTGTCAATTGATAAAGTAATAATAAGCAAATAATAATCAGTAGAGAAATCATTGAATGTCTGTGGAAATAGACAGTCTAAGAAAACCACGCAGAAAAAGGCAGGTTGTGTTTCTGGTCAAATCATCGATTTCGCTCAAACTTAGCGCAAATTTTGGTTGCCCAACAAGTAACTTAGCAAGAAAGTAACCTCATTGCGGAAATGCTTGAATATCCTCACCATAATCACAGTTTTTTCCATCCGGCTTGAGTTCAATACCCGTTGGACATGCGCACTGAAATCCTCCTGCCTTTAGAAGACACAAATCGCTGCATAAACCATTCCCTTGAGAACAAACATGAGGTCCTAACGACATAGAAATAAAGCGATGTTAGCGTTTGGTATCTCACTCTTCTAACAGCGATTTAAGGCCTCCAAAAACGGAATTCGCGTTAACCTCTTTTCTCAGAAGTGATATTTATGCAAAGAAAAAGTGACCAAATATATCACTTTGTGTTTTGAGCCTCGGACTTTTGTTAGAATTGTGATGGTTTTTACACCGATCAAGTAGAGTTTGCCTCTCTGAACGCAAAGAAGCACATGAAATAGAGACTCGTAATAATATAAATACTCAGAAACTTACCATCTGTGGATTTTTCGATCCTTTGCATTTTGGTATACTAACGTCTCTAACTTTTCTGATCTCAGGTAATTACAAAAATCTGAAAACCGTTTTAAACTAGTGCAAAACAGCCCTTATACGACATTAAAAAAGAAAATAATTTCTTTAAGTTAATATACCATGTACTGCTAGGACGGAATGCAAATATCCTACCTGAAAATATCAAGGAAGGATCAGACACGTGAATGTCTGCCGGCAGTTGCAGGTCAGTTACTATCAAATCCTGACTTCCACTGGTTAAATTGAACCTTGAAACACTCGTGGTATTCCAGTCAGTCCAGTAGAGCATTTCGTTGTACACCACTAGGCCAAAAGGATGGATGTTATTCCCAGATGACAGTATAAGCTGTCGATTTTTCCCAGTAAGGTCCGACGCCTCGATTTTGTCTAGTTTGGCATCAGCCCAAAAGAGACGGTTCGTCACTTGGTCGATAGTAAGTCCATTTGGCCAGACAAGGTTTCCAGATACAATGGCTTGTCTCATTGAACCATCCATCTCCGCCTTCTCAATCTTAGGACTGGCGCCCCAGTCTGTCCAGTACATCATGCTGAAAGCGTCAAAGAACACGGAAACCTGTTGTGATTGAACTTGAAATAAGCTAGAACAAAGGGTGCGCGCAGTAGTGCAAAGAGCTAGTGCATCCATCGAAGAGCGAGTTGAATGGATACTAAGTATGAAACATTGTTTCTCCAACAAGTGCGAATCGAACTATTATTTTAATAAATTGTTTACGCTTGCATACATGAAAATCATATAGCTTTAAAAGTTTACTGGATTTTGAGTTTACAAAACGATTGGAAGTTGATTTGGCAAAACGCATCAACAAGTAGGAAATAACATGACATGTGCGCCGCTTCTAAACTTCGTCGAATGAAAAATCAAGTGAGTCTGCTGAACGAAAATTTCTATCGTGTAGAATTCAGGAAAACGTCTACTAAACGAAGAAGATACAAACTTGGTCATAAAGTTTGAAAAGCATTTAAGTTCGAGTCATCGAGAAGAGTGATAATTGTGCACTTGAACATTGCGGTTGTAAAGACTTTGAGAGCCATGTAACACAGACATTGTGCCAAAATCAAAGGCTCTATGAGCCAGCTCGTGAATTTTGAAGGCCTCTATCAATAATTTCTATGTTTGTGATATGTTCTATGTTTGATTTCCATTTTAGGGTATGAACCATTCTAAGAAGTATTGGACTGGGTAATATGCATCTTGAATTATTATAGGATATTAAATCAGCTCTCAAAGACAGAAAATATGGGCTGAGTATGACTTGCTTAAAACACCCACTCTTCTAGATTTTACACCACGGAGGTTTGTGGAAAGAAAGCTGGCCAAATTTGTGTTTTAAGACACTTCCAATGATGTTTCTCTTCTAGTCAGCTGTGAACAGTTGCTGAGGAAACAAACTGAGATAGGCTTGTGATCATGCTGAATTACAAATAAATCTTCTAAATATTTTGATGTAACAATGGACCCAAACCTAACCTGGAGGCCGCATATAAGTAATTTGATTAAGAAGCTAGGGCTCTGCCAATCTATGTCGTTCATAAGCTTGACAATTAACGGAGCATGCGTCGCTCATACCAATGGCTTAGTTCTGCCGCAGTTTGACTATAGAGACACTGTGGTACTTGCTAAGGCATTGTAGACTATGGCAGAATTTTAAAAGATCCACTTATCAAAAACTGGTTTTAACTGGAAAAGAGTCTTGAACAGTTATCAGACTTATTCCACCAATGAGGTGTGCTGTTTTATCATTTGTTGCAGTCTTGCTTTTAAAAGGCTAAACATGAAACTGTTAAACTTGAAACTTGAAACTATCATAGAGATCTCATCAAGGAAAATTACATCGAGTTTCCTCAGTTTTGCCCTAATCGTGTTATGTCTTTCACTTTCCAAAACACTCAAAACCACTATTCGAGGAAAAATGTAGTTAACAATGTACTGCCTTTTACACTAAGAGCTAATTTTACAACTTTTACATCATCTTTATCGATTTTCTGCAAAACTACTCACTTATCTAATTAATGCGTCATACAAGTTACAGTCATGACAATTTTTCTGGGACAATTTTGTCACAAACATTGATGATCGTTACTCTGAAGAACAGTCGAAAAGGGTCATCTTAATTTATTTATATATTTTTTTATTATTATTATAGAATGCATAAGCTATTCTCCAAAAGGTTTTCTGAATCAGCTTATCTTTATTGTACCTAACAGATTGTACTATTTTGGGTTTCTTACGTTTTACTAGTCTCGATAATTCCCCCTTCAGTTTGCATTAATATGGTGTGACAAAAAAATATCCATAAGTTACGTTAAGTTAAGTTTACGGCCCATCGAGCGATCCATTACCTGCAATAACTATTTTGTACTTTGTAGCTGTGCGGAATTTTCGCTCTCGGCCGTTCCGAGCTAGCCGATGTCGAACAGTTTCTTCATATGCTAATAGGAAATTGGTTCGACTCCGACAATGTTGCCTGTCTTCTAGAGGTGTTTTGCAAAATAAGTATAGCGAATGCGATTTTTCTAACGAAATTGTTCTTGGAGACCTATATTTTGCTTATGTCACGACCGCCGATTTAGCCTTAGGAAAAACGAACGCAAGGAAAATTATTTTACGGCCTTCCAATTTTCAACTTACCCATTTCTCTCATCCAGGATTATCGCTCTTGGTTGATCAAGTCCATCCTTGATGAGCAGTTTCCTGCTTGTTCCATCAAGCCGAGCCACTTCAATCCTATTTGTCCCTGTGTCAGTCCAGTAAATATTTCGTGCCACGTGGGCAATAGCTAAGCCGTCGGGATTCTGCACGTTACAGCGAAACAAAATTTTCGCGGCAGTTGCATTGAAAAAAGCGCTAATTATGAGACCTTGTGCAACGTCTGACCAGTACACACGCTCTTCAATAGGATCAAAGTCTAAAGCAACTGGGCGCTGATTTCCAAGGAGACGAAACAAAGTTTGTACCATGAAGTAATTAACGTCCAGTGAAATAATATTCATCGATTTGGCGACTGCGTCAGCAAAAATGATAAACTTCTTCACTTCTACGAACAAGATCACAAGAACTTTTGAGAGCACATAAATGCAGTCTTCTACGTTAATAAAGGAGTCATCAGAGCACGCTATCTTATAGGATCTTATGAGGAACGATTGGAGGCTTTTAAGGGTGACCTTGAACAAAGTAATACTTAAGTTGACGAAAACACGAATAAACATCTGGGTTGAGAAAAAAAAGTATTAAAAAATAATATTAACTCACACAGAAGCTCATACTTCTAGACACAATAACCGTTAAATTTGTCACACGAGTATAATATTAAAAGATAATTCAGGAGTTCTTTTCTTTTCTGTATAGAGAAGCCGACATTGTTCCCTGCTTGGCAATAAGAAAAAAAAAACGCTTCCATTTAAACTGAAGTAATGTGCGAATCATAGTTTAATTTGCAGTTTTATCTTGTTCAAGACTACCCAGCATGGAGTAAAATCATTGACTGTATTCTACTTCGTAAGATGCGATGCTGTCGGTTTTTAAGTAGACTTACTGTCTTCGCATGTCTTGTTATCTCGCTTTACTGCCAAACCAGTAGGACAAACGCATTCGTAACCAGATGTTGTTGTCACACAAAATTGAGTACATCCACCATTGCTGTTAGCGCAAGGACTTGAAGCTTCAAAGAGACGGAATATATGTTAAAAACAAAGTTTGTCACATAGTGTACGTAGATGGCCATAATACTGCGCAGTGATACCGACTTCTCATGGCGTGGGCACGAGTGAAGTTACTGGGTACAACAGCTTAAAATAATTAATGTAAAATAACATTATTGAAGCCCGAAAGTGGAATAAGACCAGACAAAAGCACAGCAACCGACGAAATTGGTGATAAAAGAAGGCACACCGAAAAAAAGAGTATCGCCAATGCAGAAGCATCGGTGCTAGCGCCTTTAAATCTTCTTTAATCAAAAGGTCAATAATCAATCAATCTATAAGTCAATCTTTCAATCAGTCAGTCCTTGCATCCGTCCAACTACCACTAACCCACCAACGAATTAATCAATCAATCAATCAATCAATCAATAATCGTTCAACCAACCAGATGATCGATCGATCAATTAATCAGTCAGTCAATCAGTCAGTAAATAAGGTAATTTGGTTACATCAACTAAGTTGGCCACCGTAACGAGTTATAAAGCTGACTTTTCGAGCGTTAGCCCTTCGTCAGAGCGAAACTCGTTACGGTGGCCAATTTACATTTTCATCTTAGTTGATATAACCAAATTACCTTGTTACCCCCACCGACGCAGCACCACAGTTTCTTTAGAAACTTTCACCCATTAGTCAGTAAATAAATCAATTTTTCAATCAGTCAATCAGTCAATCCGTCCGTCAATCGACCTGGTTACGAAACATTCGACGAATCAGTCCGTCATCCAGGCAGTTTATCGATCACTTCAGAATAAACAAGCTATCTTCGTAACATGATTTTTTTTTTTTTTAATACCTGGTGGTTGTCGCGAACTGTCGTACGGCACGATGGCCATAGGCCGCCCACCATTGATGCTATAACTTCGAAGCACTTCCCCAGTTGTGGCGTCCAGTTGGTGAAACTCTTTAAGAGTATTCCAATCCGTGAAAAATATGAAAGGAGGAATCAGTGCAACTGCAAACGGATGTAAGCCGCTCTGTTGAAAAAGTAGTTTTCTGTCTTTGCCATTGTAATCGACCGATTCAACTTTGTCCGTTCCTGCATCCACCCAGAATATTCGCTTGTTTCCTTTGTCTAGGTCAATACCATTAGGCCAGATAAGATCTGTTGTTACAATGGCGAGCCTTTGATTTCCACTTAGTGAAGCTCTTTCAATTTTAGGGTTAGCTCCCCAGTCAGTCCAGATCATTAACCTCAATGAAAGAATGAATTACTCAGAATGAATTACTGTATGAATGAATGAATCAATTAATGAATCGATCAATCGATTAATACAATACAATACAATACAATACAACGTAATATTTTATTTATCTGCGTTACGTCTACGAGCTCATGGAGCTAGTTCAGAATACGTATGTGCATCTAAAAATTTAAAAGTTTAAAAACCTAATACCTAAAGCTAAAAAAATCACAAAAAATACAAAAGACAATAGAGCTCATATGACCAATTGTCCTAATCGATGCAAAAGCATTGAAATAGCAGAAATCTCAATCCGTATCAATAGGCCAGAAAATTTGAAAGCTAACTTGTATCAATAATCATAATCCTAGATAATTTATGCAATTGATTAATGCTTGAGAGAGAGAAGAAGTATATAAAGCACAGATAATTTCAGGTCAAGTTACGAGTAATTTTTTTTTCTTCTGAAATCAGTGACTATAACTATATTCTTTATAACTCTACTATATCTAACGCAAAGAAACTCGCGCTCTCGTATAACCTGAGGAAATTTGAATTACCGTTTCTTAAAATCGTTAAGCAGAGTGACATAAGTTTTTTAGTTCTAGAAAATTATTAGCATCTTCAACCAGAAATAAATTTTAAAAAGATACATTAATAACAGAAAGCATACCCATGATCAAGATCCAGAGCTATTGCTCTAGGTTCTTCCAGTTGTGAGGAAACAAGGCTGCGTTGGTTATTGCCATCTAGATCTGATATCGATATTTTATCATTTGTTTTATCAGTCCAGTACAGCTCTGATGCCCTCCAATCCACCGCCAGTCCATCACAAACACCTATGCCAGAAATAATTGTTGTCGTGATTGCAGCGTCAGTGCGGAAGCGTTTGATGTTTTGTTCTGTTACATCACTCCAGTATATGTAGCCCAAGCTAAAATGGACATCTATGGCAACAGCTCTGGTTAAGCCTGAGATAACAGAATGAGCAGCTGAAGTTTTGTAGTCAACGGCAACAATGTCCGATGTGTTTGACACCAGTAAACAAGGTGGACTGCATAACGTGGCTAAGCGACAGGGAGATAGAAGGCAAAGGAACGGAACAAACGTTACCATAGATGTAATCAGAGGCGCTTACGTTAATAAGTGAACGACAACTGTGTTTAATTTTGATACACTTTTATTGTGGGCCTCTGTAAACACACGTTGAAGAATCAGTCAGACGTCAAATGAGTTTCAGGACGTTAAAACCTGTTAAGAACTGTTGCCCTCACTTAGTAAACCTCTGAACTGAAGCCACTAAGGCTTTTAGAAGTCCTTTTCCTTCAAAATTTTGCCACTTTTTAATTTAGTTTAACTACAGATGCAGTATCGAAATGGAAAGTCAAAGGGTTTCAGTAGCAGCATTCTTTACTTCGACATGAACGAATTTTCCTAATCAACTGTTTCTGCTTTGTTATCAAAAACAATCTCCACGCTTGTGTCGAGCAAGATAATTTTCAAACTTTTTGCAATGGCCACTGCGAATTATATCATCGAATGCCACATCATACTTGGGCAGGCTTTTATATGTTTGAGCCATAAAAATGGAAATAAAGTAGATTCGCGAGCAAAGTCTAGTCAACGGATTAAGCGGTGTTTGCCGACAACGACGTCATTTTGAGAAGTAGGTAGATTCATTCGTTACGAATGGCAAAGTTTAAAAGCATTTGATTTCGCGCCACTAGAATATTGCGAATAAACGATAGCATTCACAATATTCTAGTGGCACGAAATCAGTTTTCTCTAAGGGTAATCAATCAGACTGTAAATAAAATACACTTTTGTAAGTATATGTGATTTACATACTAGTATGACAGGGTAACCCGTCAAAGTGATTAAAAAAGTTTCCATTGTTCCGATATGAATCTTTGCACCAATAAAGAAAAAGAGACCCAGTAAATGTCTCATAAAAGAAGATTCCTGAGTTATCTTGGTCTTTCTTATTTTAAAGACAATTAGGTGGGCCCGAGTTGTTCTACTTCAGTTATTCATATTTTAATTCAAGTTATGGTCAACCTACCCCCGTAGGCCTGTGCACTTTTCTCTAGAGTTAACAAGGACAGCGTAGATATCCACAAGATAGCAGTCATGATCTTCTAGAGACGTTCATGTGCCAACAATGAAAATAGTACAAATTAGCATGCTAAGTTCTATAGAATAGACTATTGATACCGAAAGTGCAAATCTTGCAGAACGCTCACACAACCAATCAGACTTCTGCCTTTGCAAAGTAGTGTATGGAAGAACGATAATGTAATTATAGAATTGTAACGAATAAGTACTACAACATGGAGACAAAGTGTAGCCCACCTGCAATTCAAGCGTACGTTTTAGTCCAAGATTTAAATATCCACTGAGATATAAACAAATTTAGCTAGCGCGTGTCAACGATACCCGTCTGGTTTTAAACGTGACGCCGCGAAAGGTCCTTAAGTAAGTACCAAAATGCCACTTTTAAGAACATTATTTTGTTTCCCAGATGCAGAACCATCATACTCTTGGACGTTGACCCCGTGTAAGCGATGTGCGGAAGGAACCACAACCCAGAGATTAATTACAAAATAACATCACGTACAGATCTTGGAGCTTATTCTGATCTGCAGTCGATTTGATATGTGTTATAATAGTTTACAAAGTATTGTTTTCATAAATGAAATATATCAAATATGCTCATATCGCCATATTCTCACAGCTAATGGACCATAAACAGATTTAGCTTTAAACGTGACGCAACGAAAGGTCCTTAAGTATGTACCACAATGCCACCTTTAATAACATTCTTTTGTCTCCTAGATGCAAAATCATATACAAGTTATGGGAAGATGACCCCGTGTAAGCGATATGCCGACGGAACCAAAACTCAGAGATTAATTAAAGAATAACATCATGTACAGATCTTGGAGCTTATTCTGATCTGCAGTCGATTTGCTAAGATGGAACATAGGCAAAATGGATGTGTTATGATAATTTACAAAGTATTTTTTTCTTAAATGAAATTTATCAAATATACTCATCTACTCATAGACTCCTTAAGTATTTACCACAATGCCACCATTTATTGCATTCTTTTGTTTCCAAGATAAAAAAAAATAAACATTCGGTAAGTCAAGGATGACATTTCACATTATTACTTATGCGCAATTAAAGCTAAATTCAACGAGGAAATTAGTCATTCTGCTCAGTTTGGAACCTATCGCTATCGTTCAGAGGTAAGAATATGTGGCTTCTATGGTTTAAAGACTCGTTTTTGAGTTTTTCGTTTTATAATTAAGTTATATCACGATTCGAGAGTTAAGCTAACAATATTGCAGGAAATCAACTACACGTTGCTCGGTAAAAATTGAATTTCATTTTTATCTAGAGTAAGACAAAGACACAGTCGACGGATCATAAGAAGCATTGGTGGTGCGATTTTCTCTTTGAAGTTACACAAAGCTCCATAGAATAAATATGAGCTCTTTCGTCAAGTTTATCGTCCTTGCTTTATCGGTAGTAACGATCGGCACCAACCAGAATTGCGTCACTGCCTGTGGAGGTGGACGGCGTAGAAGCTCTCGTTCTTGTGAGTATCGCTGTTAGCTAGTATAGTAATCGTATTGTAATATTGTAATACGATGGAGATATTCGCATTTCTGGAGGGAAGAAAACCAGCGAACCTGGAGAAGAACCCTCGGAGCAAGGTCAGAACTGACATGACATGAATCGAACCCCCGCCACAATGGTGGTTGGTAGACGAGCGCTTTCGACGCTGCGACATTCCCGCTTCCAATTAATTATTTGTTGCACACGGTATCGTTTAATTATGTATTGCATCCAGAATCATACAGGAAAGAATCTCAATTTGGCTACAAGAAACATCAATCTGATGTAAGAGGCTAAATGACACACCCATTACTTTGTTTTTGTCTCTGCCGCATAATTTATCTGTTTTTCTTTGTCTTTTCAAGTCGTTGAGGAGAGATTTGAATAGAAGCGAAAGCAGAAATATTTTGTCTGTCGCTTTGTTAAGGTATCAGCTAGTCTACCTCAAATGACCATAATTCTTTGGAACCGCATTACGGTCGGACTGATTTGACGCAAGCCCCAGTAAAGTATATATTTTATAAAAGCTTAAAAAACTGTAGATTTGCAAATATGTATCAGGACACCGCTTATCCTGGTTTCTGTGGCATGAAGTTACTAGGAGTATTTCTACTACCCCCCGGATAGGATGTTACTCGCTGGATTACCCCCAGTATTAAATTCACCAGTACCTATTTTTATATCTGAGTGAAGAGAGGGTCTGTGAGAGTAAAAAGTCACAATACAATGTACAATGTGAAGTGTCACAATACAATGTTCCCAGTCAGGGCTCGACCCCAGACTGCTCGAAATAGAAAAAACAGGTTGTTTACAAATACTGCTTAACAATTTTAAAATCCCTCTCTGAAATATTTGAGAGTATATTTAAGTTACTTGATCGTACATGTAAGTTGTCTTGCATACCATCTGTGAAGACATTTTCACCCTGGTCGAACTGCAAAAAAAATATTTAATGAATAAATTAATCAGAAACGAGTAAATGAACGCCATAAGACTGCAAACTGCCCCCATATACTCATGGAATGACAAGAAACACTTAACATGAACCACACCTTAATATACTCTAGCTTTCGCTTCATTGCGTCACGCATGAACAACTCTGCAGCTGAAGCAACAAAACAAACACTTAAACTATTGACTCCGACCCAGGTAATATCTTAAAATAACTGTGTTGTATGCTGCGGAAGAGCAGCTTATTTTTGCCGCCGAAAAGTAAATATCGCATCTGTATCTTAATAAACAAACAAACAAACAAACAAAAAATTGGTGTGCGGCCCGCTTTCCAAACACCTTACCCTAATTATGATCAAAATCTCTGATTTTCCATACCCTATTTATGACCAAACTAAAAATTTGATACTCTATTTATTGACGTAGTGGCTGGCTTAATTGCCCTTAAGATGATTTATGACGAAATTATTTAAGAGTGGAGTGCAAAAACAATACAACCAAAATGGCCAATATCGATACCCTACTTATAACCTAAAACAGCTATAAAAGGTCGCACATACCTATAAAACCCATATAAAGGAGTATCCATTGGAAGGTTCGGTCACTGTTAAGCTCTGCGGGTTTCCCACCCTCACTTTACCTCACCTATAACCTGCTAGGTAGAGCTGCATTCGTCCACAAGCTACGACAGACGACAGATGTACGGATTTTTTCGTCTGTGCGTGATATCGGAGATATCCACGCCCAGTTCAATTCGAATACTACTCAGCAGGAGCCCAATGGGCTACTGTACGCAGTACGTCCACAACGACATCGGTTTCTTCCTGCAAGCTCGTATGAGCTCGCAGAGATGATTATACAATTGGGTGCTAAAGGGAAACGTCTATCATCACATGCGGACAGATTTCCGAATGGGCCGTGTACGCCTGCGCTGCTCGGTTTTCTAGTGCTGGGACCTCGTCTTCCAAATTCCCACGATTCACTGTACTGGGAGCCAGCCTTTTTATTTTTTGCTGCCAGTCGTGAGAAGAATCCATTGATTTGTTGTCCTGTTAGTTGAAACCGACGAACTCTCAACTCCTCCCGTCCAGATCTCATCAATTATGAGAGGTCACTAGGATCTGCTTTCCTTCCACTCTGGTCGCCAACTTCAAATTGTTCTTTAAAAGTTCATTCCGTTTCTGCGTAAAGAGAGCCTTCTTTGTGATTGTTTTTAGAGCTCATCCCATTGGAAGGGCAATTGAGATCGTCGTATATTTTTTTATACTCTGATTTTACGTTTCTATTTCTTATTTTAGCATTTTATTGAGGGCTACATACTCACCAGGCTTAACTCGCTCAAACTATCTGCGATTTTAGCAATTTCTTCTATAATATGCCCTGTCTCAGGTAGTTGCTTTTTATATACACTGAGCATCTTTCTACATTTCAGTTACACAAATTCCTTCCCAAAAAAAAAAAAAAGGTGACTCGTGATTTTGGATGGAAAGATGAACGCTGTGCCAAATTTAACAGTAGGTATTTTTGAAAACATAAACAAATAAAACATTTGCGAAAGGTTGATGGAGCGGCTCGTGTCAAGCCGGTAATCCGGGCTCCGATAAGTAGAGTTTTAACCGGCTGTTAGTTCATCAAACACTTCATCACTCACCTGAGCCCACAGGAACAAAATGATTTGTAACTTCCAATAAGTTCATGGATTGGGACAAATTTACCCCTTTTTTCGATGTTGGAACTTTCCGAAGGTTCTTACAGCGACCCGGAACAATGTCTTGTACACTATATAAACCACTTGGCCCTCGCCAACCTATGCCCAGTCGCGCACAATGAGCTGGACAGATGGTCATTTCCAAGAAATTTGATGGGTTTTCGAAACGCCCGCATCTTGTTAAAGATAAGCCCCACTTCAGTTTAAACACCGGAAAATTTCAAGGACGTTTGGTGCTTTTTTATCTTTTTCTTTCTTTTTCCTGGGTGAGCCGCATCACGGAAATCGTGACTATTGCGTTCGTCCGCGCCACAAACTCATCCGGCAATAATGAAGAACGAACACGACATTTTCTTTCTGTATTTCCCAGTAATAGCATTGCTTTCGTTTTGAGGTAAGTGCGTTGTTTATTCACATAAATAAGTAGTCTTATAAAGACACATGGACACATTATAAATTTCAATGGCGCTGCCTGACCGTAATTTCCTTTCATTTTGACCGGCGCTCATGCCAAATCGCTATTAGATGCCAAATAATTGAAGCCCCAAGCCTAAACCTCAATAACTGGACACTCTTTAGTTTAAACCTTAGAAGATTTGATTTCTATTGCTCAGCTTTTTGCTTCGCTGGACTGGATTTTGCATGAATGAGAAAAGAATTCATTAGAATGGTATTTAATCCAAAATTAATCTCTGGAGTAGAGCGATTTGGAAACAGGGCCTTATCATGTAAATGCGAACAGTAGATCGAATGCGGAGGCTGACATAAAATGCTCAAATAACAGTTATCTCTCAGCGTATCGGCGTCTTAGAGTGAACGACGAAAACGCTGCAAAATTGGCCGTGTAGACGTAAAGCTTGGGCTAAGATTTCGATTAGAGAACATGCCATTGTAAAGAGTATCGCTTCGACGTAGCCCCATATCATCCCTGCATCGTCCGACTAGCTGTCCCTGGGTCTCCAAGGTTGCACCTCATATTGATTACAAGTAATTTCGTTTATACTTTACCTTTATTCAAGGTATTGTAGGGCGACTGCTAAAAGCTGAATCTAATTATAGTAATTATTATTGTTATGTGTCATATTGTTTCAGTGGATTATCCACGCAATCTACACAGTGGTGTCTCTGCGGCCTTATCTACGCTGTGCTTGAACGAGTTTGTCTTAAAGATAGTTCCTGTCCGGCTAGTATCAAACATTCTTTCTCCTTTTTTGTAAGAATCATGGCCAAAGTCATCTCCAAGAATCCTCCCCAGCTACATCTGATGGTTGTTGGATAAACTCTTCCTGTAAGGCTTTCTCATAGCAGTTCTTAACTTTGTCGTCATTTAGCCTACTCTCACAATTCTGGGTACTCTCTTCTTCAACAATCAGCTTCTTCAAAACAGCTTAAAGCATTCACTCTGTGATTCAGGTGCTTTCTTTCCTTCCCCCTTCGTTCCTTGATAGATACAGCCTTGCATATTATTATTATTACTATTATTATAAATGGTTATTTATTTATTTATATATTTATAATTATTTCTAGCGCCAGTACATGGGAAATGGGGTTCATGGCGGCCATCAAGCTGGGCCCAAACTCAGTGCTCAGATGGGTACAAGACCCGATATCGCAACTGTGATAGTCCTTCCCCGGCTCGTGGTGGGCGTTCCTGCAGAGGAAGTCGAAGTGAGAGTACAGAATGCAATGGATGTATCTCTGGCAACGGAGGATGTGACCATATTTGCAGGAGCTATGGTGGTTCCGCTAGATGTAGCTGCTTTCCTGGTTATCAGGGTTCGGGGAATCAAAAACGTTGCAAACGTAAGTAGTTCTGCCTTAATGTTTGTTGTTATTTTTGTAATCGGCATATAGGTACAGTCTAACACGCGGCAGTAAATATTCGCTGATTAGATAACAATAAACTTCATTATTCAACTGTGAATAGGAGCAATATTAATGGGTTTGGTTTTTACTAGCGGTATTGGACAAGTGAAACTCATTGAAACTTTCTGGTTTTCTGTAACATAAAATGACTAGGATTGTTTCTGCAGCTAATTTAGTCACCCCGTGATTAAATTCGGCAGTACCCGTTCATGCTCTAAGGTGGAGAAAGGCACTGTGAGAGTTAAGAATTTTGCCCACAATTACTAAAGAACATCCCAGAAAACATAAACACAAGACTAACAAGCATCTCCTCCAGCCAAAAAGTTTTCGACGAAGCCATACCCCCGTACCAAAAAGCTCTAAATGAAAGCGGATACACCTACAAATTGACATACAACCATCAGCCCATACAAACACCGAGGAGAAACCGCAAGAGAAACCCACAAAGAAACATCACCTGGTACAAACTCACATGGAACTCAGGCGTTAAAACCAACCTAGGAAAGAAGTTCCTAAACATAGTAGACAGATGCTTCCCAAAAAACCACCCACTTTAATTACAAGATCTTAAACAGGCATACGCTCGAGCTAAACTACTCCTGCATGCCGAAAATGAAATCCATTATCTCGTCACACAACTAGACACTCCTCTCCGATTACATCACAACCCCAACGCAACAACCCAACAAGCAATGTAACTGCCGAATAAAAGACGAATGCCCCCCTCAAGGAAAATGCCTTGAAACGAAAATAGTGTACCAAGCAATCGTAACAACCGACACAGAAACAGAATCATACGTAGGACTCGCAACAAACTTCAAAGAACGATTCAGAAATCATACAACATCCTTCCGACACATCAATAAAAGAAACAGCATCGAACTGTCAAAACATGTATATATGGAAACTGAAAGATGCCAAGAAACCCTTCAATATAGCATGGAAAATCCTCATAAAATGCAAGCCTTACAACAACATAACTAAGAAATGCAGTTGATGTCTTTGCGAAAAATTCATACTAATCTGCAGGAAAGACCTTTGTAGCCTCAACAAACGTAATGAATTAGCGACTTCGTACCCCCACAGAAACAGATATGTACTCAAAAACCTTAAGATAACGTAACGCAATAATCAGCAACATAGCCAGTATTTGTATTAAACCGCCAGCATTTAAATTTACCGGTCATTCGTTGGTGTTGCCTGATGAGTGTGGTCAATCGTTGACCATACGAAACAGGTCTGTAGCGATAAAAAGATGAATCACTCCTGAAGTCCAGAACTACTTTTAGGGCAAAGTGGTTATCACACCCGACTAGTATGCGAGGCGACGTGGGTTCAAATCCCATTCAGGGCAAATTTTCTTTCAAACATTTACTCTAATTAATATGATTATTTGACTACTACACATTAATAAAAAAATATAGAGATATATTACGGCATGTGAAAACAAGAAGTGATATTTTTCCACTTTTCATAGGAATCACCTGTGACACAAGCGACTGGCCGCCTCCAAGTAATGGACAGATATCATCGCCTTGTAACAGCAATTCACAGGTGCACTCTGGGACTTATTGCGCAGTGACTTGCAATCACGGCTTTAAAATAAACGGAGCTTCACACTCTGTTTGCGGCAGTAATGGGGAATGGACTCCTCGGACGACTGCAAACTGCCAAGGTAGAAAGGAAGTCCAAGTTACTGAAATGTTTCTCTTAAGTATTGTCAAACTGGGAACAATACAACTGGAGTTAAGATCAACAACATCAATAACTAAAAAAATCGCGACCATTCACTTCTCAATCGTCTCTAGATTAAGAATTAGGAGCACAGGCACACAACATGCGAATTTGTTTGGTTGAAAATATCAATCATAAAGGGTCTTAAAAAGACTAACAATGCCAACTGAATGCTAGCGACAAGGGATTCGCTTGCAGCGAACAAATTAAATCATAAGCAAATATAACATTTCAGTGCTCAATGGGGGTTCTAATTTCAGTTCACGAGTGTCAAGCCCTAAGTGCTCCGGACGATGGTGAAATCACTCCAGATATTTGTAAAACAAAACCTCTCCATGGTCAAGAATGTTCTTACGAATGTAGCCCAGGCTACGCACGCATTGGTCCTAGTTCTAGTAAGTGTGACAATGGTTACTGGACACAAGGTGGATTTTTCTGTCAAGGTAAATCCTTAAATCGTTCAGCTTTGATAATTGTAAATTGCTAGCGTGTAGCATCTGTTTGTGGCATCCACCAGAAGATGAAACAAAAAATGCATTTAGAGCGATAATAGCAAGAACACCACGACTTGAATCCTACATTCCTTTAATTTAGCGACCGACGTACCGACCGTCTGACTGCATTGCTGACTGATTTGACAGACTAACTAGCTGACTGACAACTGTACGACTCGACTAGGTTAATGGTGCTTGTGAAGCAACATCCAAATAATTCAATCCTTGCTTTTCTTGTTTAAAGACAACGAAGCACCCTCGTTTGGTGAAACCTGTCCATCTCCACACAGCGTTTTTGCCGAAGAAGGGAAGACCTCAGCCACAGTGACCTGGGGACCAGTTATTGCCACAGATAATGATCAGTCTAATGTTACTGTATCCCCTGAAGTGAAGTCACCACACGTTTTTTCTGAGGGAAGCCATACCGTGGTCTACACTGCTACAGATCCATCGGGGAACACGAAACTCTGCTACTTCCATTTAACTGTTCAAGGTTAGAAAAAATTCATCGATGCTAAATATGGAATTTTGCGAAAAACATCAAAAATCAATCAACAAAATCACATTAGGTGTGTCTGCTAACATTGGGGAGCTCAAGCAATCAACGACGACGGCGTCAACGGAAATGCCCAAAAAACTAAGCGTTTAATTAGCAAAACAATAGATTTCTTAGCGTCCTCAGCAGGACAAGAACGTTAAAAGACCAGGTTCTGCGTAATCAGTTAATTTGTCGTATTCCCATTTGGAGCTGAACGCTGCCACTGTGTATTTAGCCTGGGCACATTTTTAGAGCCATTGGCATTGGCACTGAACAGATCTAGCGAAAGGCGAAATTCGCTGGTAAAATATCAATTTATTATGGACTAGGCGTGGTCCTCGGCATCGCCGTCGTTGTTGCTCCCTAATTTCAGTACTCCAAAGGCTATTCAAAAAAAATAATTATTTCGATTTATAAAATTTATAGTTGAAACTGACTTTCAAAGTGGAAGAAGGTAAAGATTAGATAACCCTATCTATTGCAATGCATGACTTACGATATCAATAACGTGTCCTGCCTCTAACAAGTGCACTCAAGCCATGACGGGTAGTTCACATGATAATATTTCGCTTTTAGTTCTTCGATGTTCTGTGCTGTTTCCACCAGCAAATGGCAGACTGGAAAATGCGGCCTGTGGAAATGTGTATGGACGTGTCTGCCGCTTAGGGTGTTACAAGGGCTATGAATTGAGGGGTTCTATTGAGAGAAAGTGCGACAAGAAAGCAGGGGCAAACGCGGTCCAATGGACAGGAAATACAACTTCATGCGAGGGTACGTAACTATGGTTATGTCTTATTACGTCATAGTGGCCAGCATTTTCCACTGTGTAACAAATTAAAAAAAGAAGGTTCAAACAATTGTATGTTAACGTTTGATTGTGTCTTTTCTTTGCATGCCTTTATCATTTTTTTATTAATTAATAGTGATATCGAATTGGTAGTCATATATTCCTGTATTCCACGGAAGTATAATTTATTTAGTGTGATGATAAAGCCGTGACTAAAGAATGATACTCCTTAAGTGATATGTTATCATTTCAATGCTGCGAAATAATATCATATCACTTCACTGATGAAATGTCAATCATATAGACTGTAATAAACTGGTTGCGCCAATCGGGTTGCACATTATAATTTACCTGACGCCTGTCGCCAGATTTGGCGGGAAGACATACTTTGCAGTTTAATCAACGAAATGGCCGCGCATCAAGATTTATGAATGTCTCCTTTAAAGATAATTCTCGTTTCTACGAAAAGAACGAAACCAGAAACACGGCAAAAAAAAAAGGCAAGAAAAGCAGTTTCGCATGAACATTGTTAGAGAAGGTTACGCTTAAGTTTCCTCTCTTTCTTGCATGTATTCTCGTTCGTACACTATTGTTGAAGGCAACTTTCTTGAAAAAAAAAAACGGTAACAGGCTCTTCTCGCATTTTGATTGGTTCTTGCCTATGATCTATTTAAGGACAGACGCAGGATATACGTCATCATTACTAGTTTTTCATTCTGCATTTTTAACTGGCTGAAGGTTTTAAGAATTAACATAATATTTTACGTGATTGGGCAAAGATAGGGGAAAAAAAGTCTTCTCGAGGCATTGAACAGGTACGAGAAGCAGGAAGAAGTAAGAAAAATCCTTTCTAAGAAAACAGCATTTTTTTTGTTGTTGTTCCAGCAAAAAATAAACAAAAACAACTGTAGATGCTGTTGTTGTTCATGCCTTGCTGCAGCTCTTTATGATAATAAGGCTTTGACATTGTCGTCGTTCTCACAATTATGTCGAGAAGTCTCCTCGAGGCATTGAACAGGTACGAGAAGCAGGAAGAAGTAAGAAAAATCCGCTACTTTTCTTGAAAAAATGGTTCGGAAAAAATACTCGACCAGTCTCAGTCGGCAGCTGAGCCAGACTAAACCAAACAAAAAATTGATATTCTTTGTCTCAAATTTAACAAACCCAATAAACAAAAAGTTTATTACAGTAATTTATTTACCTAATCTGCTGAGCAAAATAACACAGGTGTGTTCACACTTGTCTCAGTCAAATGGCTAATTGTGTGATAGCTTGGGCAATCGTATCATACTGAAGTTAGGATGAAACTTATGATCAGCCTTTTTAAATTAAATAACAAAAAAATAATTAAATCCTGTTAATCTCAACTGGCAACTCTCCCGTAGCTCTCGGCGTTTATCTCTTGCTTCTAAAGCACGAAACGTATCCCCTCCTAGATGGGAACTCACTTCCTAATTTTTATGAGGTAGCCACAACAATTACGTGATATCATTTTATATTCCAGGGTAGATTTAGTAATCATCACACCGGCACGCCTCCCACCAAGCCGTTTTCGGTTGCTGTCTTATTCTTACTTTGTTTTGTTTTGTTTTATTTTATATCTTCATATTTAGTTTTGTGTGTGTAGTAGCTTCAGTGCTTTCGTTTTAATGATATGCTATTATTGCCTCAGCTATTCAATGTCCGTCTCTGAATACTTCCGTTCACGCCATTCAGTCCGGGTACGGCTGCAGTGGTCCAAGCTCTAGCTACAGCGCATCTTGCTTTTTCAATTGCATGCTGGGATACGAGGCTGTGGGAGGATCACAGAAAAGAACTTGTCTGGAAACTGGCCAGTGGAGTGGAACTGAACTTCAATGCCAAGGCAAGTGAAATGATTTCCGTTTTTGAGAAATGTGATAATATTGCTGACTGTTAGCTATTTACACAAGGCAGATGCCAAATTAACTTTTTATCAGTCTTAGTTTTGATGGACAACTAGTAAAAAAAGGCCAAAAAGTTCATAAAAAAATTCTTAGTATCATTCTCATTTCATTGTGACTTATTAGGTTTCATTGTAATTGACATATAAGTACTCTTTTCTTAACTTTTAGCAATCACCTGCCCTCCAATTACCATTAAATCGGAAGGACTGGAAACAACCCCATTTTTTTGTACCAATGCAAGTGCTATCATTCATTACGGAACGGATTGCCAATTCACATGCAAGAGCGGATATCAACACCATGGGCCTGGGCTGAAGACTTGCAATCAGCAAAAAACATGGTCTCCATTGGGAAATCCATGGTGCAAAGGCGAGTTGGCAACTTAGTAACCCCACATGTAGCTTATATTGAAAAAATATAATTTGACAAGTGGTGTAAAAAACACATTTTTTTATTAAAAAAAAAGAAGAAATGACCTTGAAAGTTGATTTCTAAGAAAACGGCATTTTTTTTTGTTGTTGTTCCAGCAAAAAATAAACAAAAACAACTGTAGATGCTGTTGTTGTTCATGCCTTGTTGCAGCTCTTTGTGATAATAAGGCTTTGACACTGTCGTTGTTCTCACAATTATGCCGCATATATGAGATCGTTTATGTATTATCATATCCTTGTTGCTCAACTCAATATTCCCTTTGTTTATAGATGTCTCAGCACCAGTGTTCTCAAACTGCCCCTCAAATATTGTAGCCACCGCTGACAGAGGTACAACGTCGACACAAGTCACGTGGTCTCATCCCACAGCTAGAGACAACTCTGGCTTCATTCCCAACATAACACGCTATGGGAAGCAACCTGGGGACACATTTCCTGCTGGGGAACACAACATCCGGTACTTGGCCTCGGACAAAACAGGAAACATTGCCGAATGCAAATTTAAAGTTTTCGTCTTAGGTAATTGCGTGGATAAGATGGCTAACTTGATTTTGAATAATCTTTGAGGGCGTTCTAGTAGAACAAAAATTCCGATCTAAAAGTCTGGAAAATTCGAACGGCGAATGAAACTGGATTTTAGGGAATTTCCGGTTAACCGGACAATCTCAAGAGGTACACTCAAAAAATTTGTCGTTTTCAGGAAATTTCCATACCACTTCCCCACTTTTGGAAAGTTCCGGGTGTATTACGAACTCACAATGTGGCCAGCTCCCAGATGGCTTGATAGCTCAGTCTTTAGAGCACTGCACCGGTATCGCAGAGGTCATGGGTTCGAATCCCGTTCAGGCCTGAATTTATTTCAGGCTTTAATTTCACAACTGCTCGAGTTGTGTGACGTATAGGGGAATCCTTGCTGACGTCATTGTTTACATTTTTGCTCATTTGCATACGGCTTTACTTGCAGAAGGAAATATGTTAGATAT
>OMLO01000794.1_pt1 | contig 22459 bp, 12 predicted proteins | sample 1674811 | NCBI WGS metagenome assembly OMLO01 (sample SAMN06265003, study PRJEB25207) | coral metagenome | isolation source: Coral host | place: Mexico:La Bocana,Puerto Morelos, Mexico | collected 2008-11-13 | reverse complement strand
CCTAAAACGCCTCGTTTTCATGACTAGGTACCAGTTTTTTACCGTGCGTCCGCCATTTATGAAATCGGTGTATAAAGTATTACCTTTTTCACAACGGTCTCCATAATATCTTTCAGTACAGTGGCAAAAGTAGCTGTCATTTTTCTTTACTATGCAGCTTCCTTGATGTTGGCAAGGGTCGCTGGTACATGGAGTCACTAAATGACGAGAAAAGTATTTATAGCTTCACATTTTATTAACTGGTAATAATTGCTAATTAAGTTGTCTAAGTTTATAGGGGTTACACAGATAAGCAGGAGAAGAGAGTGTCCAGGATAAATTGCATAGGCTTGCTCAAAGCGAGCCAATCAAGGTTTAAATTGCTCGTTCAAATGACGGTGTCAATTACACGATTTAAAACGATTACAAGGGAAACACTGAAAATTGCACCCAGAGCTAATTTAATGAACGTGCATTAAAACCAGAAGCGCCAAAGTAAATTTAACTCTAACCATGGACGATTAACTGATAACAAATAAATATTCCACTTTCAACTGCTTAGTCTGATTAAAAAAGGCTAGTTCACGAGTGAAATTCGTCGTTTGAGTAACTGAACTAAGACTACAAATAAGTTACCATATTGAAAGAGGGAGCCACATCAACCTTAGCTAGTCCTCCATCCCGGCCGAATTGTAACTAAGAGATGTTGGTTTTTGTTTTTCAAACCACATATGGCACCCAGCAGTAATCAAACCCTGCTCCCCCTTAACTCATACTTATACTTAACTTATACCTAACAGTATAGTTTATTATGTAAAGGATTCAGATTTTTCCCTTGATGAAAATGACATAAAGTTAAAACCATACGTCATCGTGCGTGAGTTTTCCATTAAATTAAAGGTTGCCAAAAAGTGCATTGTTGGTTGGTGCTGACGTTCCGCTTTTTTCTCTAATGGCTGTCAAACTTTCTTCTCCCATAATAAATTTTCTCCTTGAGGAATTTAGAATCTACACGATGTATTTTTAGCGGGAGGCAGGGAGAGAGCAGATGGAATCAACGCTTTCCGAATGTCCTCATGGTTTGTTTTGAAAACTGAACTTTGTTTTTCAAACAACTGGGATCCTTGGAGATTTGAGTCAATTTCGAAAAAACGAAGACAAAAATTGACTTAGGTTATGTAATTTAAAATGGTTTTTAAGTTCTGGATGTGATGATTAGAAGGCGTGCTATAATAACGAAAATCATACCTGTATAAGCTTGGCTTCCATCAGTTAAAACAATCAAGCCATAGATGAAAAGTCGGAGGGTCTAAAACGTCAGTTAGGTTAATAACTACATCAGCAACCTAGCCACTTAAATCGCAAAGAGTAACCTCACCTTACAAGCATATGGCGACAAGTTTACATCCATTTTTTCATCATCGATCAACACATGAAAAGGCAAAATTCATGTCAGGGAATATTTCATATACATCCTTTTGTAGGTAACAAATTATGTTTAACTGTGATGCTTTTCAACGAGTAGACGAGTAGCCCTGCTGTGATTATTATTGAAGAAAGCGTGCACCGTATTTCGATGGTCACAATAACGAAGCAATTATTTTTGTTTTCTTTAGAACACTTTCAAAAATATAGGAAACCCTTGTTTTTTGTTTCTTTTTTATGATTTATTTAAGTGACTGAATGAAGGCTTGCTCACTGCTTGCGTTCCCATATCATTCCTCGTGTTTCTAGAGCTCATTCAAAGTATGAGCACAGAAAATTATTTTCCTAAATTACGAAATTCCTCAAGACTGTAACAGAATCTATGAAAGTGAATGATACAGCGAACAACAACAAGTATTTCGCATGAAATGTTTGTTACTGTTTGTATTGTGATCATGGCAAACATAATCGGTTAAAATTCCTGTTTACGAATGATATCCTACAGCGTTTATTCAAAGATACGGCGCAGTGCGGTTTGTTTTTCGCTGTGTACACGGTGAAATATTTGGAAATCATTTTTAACTTTGGTGCTTTTGACAGCGACGAGGAAACGAAATTCGGAAGTTAACTATCAAGGACAAAACTTAACCAGGTGGCCCCTGGCACCAAGTTACTAAGCTTTATATATTTCCGTACTTATTTAATTAGTGATTTCACCTGATCGGTAATTGCTATCTTCGTTTGCGTGAAATCCTTTGTCAGCAGTTTGACATATATTATGTATTTGACAAATTAAAAGAACTTTGTAAACAACTGAGATACAAAACGTGAGCAGAAAATGTGTTAACTGCAAATTTGAATCCTCTGCCTATACTGACCGAGAAATAAATGGTGTTTGTTTTTATGGCAACAAAGACCATGACTAGCCTTGTGTGCAGATAATTTGAAATCCTTGGTTTCAGATAGACACTATGCTCCTAACTAGCTGCAAAAAAAGATCTTTGACATAGATATCGTAAAACGCATTAAAATGCATGTAGACAAGTATTGACAATTGAATATTAAAACTGGTAACAGTATCAGTAAAAATTCATACTTTCGCTTCGTTTTGTGATTTCAACTTTTTGTGCCAATTTTCTTTTATTTTGTAGCAAAAGCTTTGAAACTCTTGAACCCAAATATTAAAATACACATTAACTTTTTTTCCAAATTTCTTCATTTCTTAAATAAAGGAAAGAAAAACGTGATTTGCGACAGTTTTTTTACAAGTTTTACTACCAATGCCTATTTGTCCCTTTTACATATTACTCTCGTTAAAGGTTACTTGATTCGGACGTAAGATCGTCGATGGTGTAACAAAAAAGAAGCCAATATTTTGTGCAAACAATTTCATTGTAATTTTGCTCCTCTCTCTATTCTATTGTTTTCTTATCCTTGAATATACGGCTTGTTATCTTTTAAGTGAAATTTATGTTTTAAAGTGCAGCTACTTTATTGAACACCTTATTCATTACCGTACACGATACGAAACAATATTCTGAGTTCTTCTAATAAGAGTAAACCTATGATCGTATGTAGATCGGTCCGACGACAGCCAGTGAACCATATGGGTCTAAATGTGATACAACTCCCGCTCACTTTATTTACCACTTGTACAAATCTTACCATGGATGATTATTACGATCGACATAGTACAAACAACCACAGCTTAACCACCCCAAATTGGGTTTAGAGACGTGTGCGCGTGCACAGATTTATCGGCCGTACGGACAAATAGCCTAAGAAATAAAATCTGATTTGACTGGACGTCATTTGTTCAATGCAGTTCCGTAGAGAACTGTTTGTTTTGCGCATGACTATTCTGCCCTTTCTTAGAAATAAGACACGCCTTTCAGCAGTGGAATGTTCTGTGAAATGACTTTATTATGCAATCAATTGCGTGCTCTGACATGTAGATATAGTTTAGATATACAAATAAATTACTCAAATATTATTTTTTAGTTTTATATGTAATTAAGACAATCCAAAACGCATCTTAACAAAAACAAGACAACTTTGTGTCGAACAGCAACCATACTATAGTAGTTGATCACCATATTATTTAAGCTGTTTAATCCAACCCCTTTTAGATGAAGTCTTCTTAAACTCAGAAAAATACAGTGGATTTAAACAACTAATCATTTCTAAGGTTAATTTTAGTAGTCTAACCGTTTGTGCCATACTATGGTGAAAAATCAAATAAGAACATTTTTACTGGAGGGGGAGACCTAACAAAATTCGACAAGTTCCTAAGATGTTATTACAATTCAGCTAGTTTCCCATTAAAAAACGTATATAAAAGAGATGTAATGTTATGCCTGGGTGCTTTATTTTGAAGGTGCGTTTTTAATAAGTCTAAAGTAGAAATATCCCTTTTGAGAGGTTGGATTTATGTACCTATAAGAGGTTTTGTTTTTTTTACTGTCTTGCACTATTTAACAGCATTCACAGAAGTTTTATATAAAACTTCATTTAACACTTAGTTCAGAAGTGAAGTTGCGTACAAGAACAAAGAATGGGAACGTAAAGGGCATAGGACACTTTTCTTATATTCTGCTGCATTTTTGGACCTTATTACCACGCACGTGCACACCTCGCATGGCTTTGAAGAGTCAATAAGCTTCATTGACCGGTAGATTGATTGATAATCAGGTAGAGTACATTGAGAAACTCATCTTCCTCCTTAAAGTGGTCAGTCACTGTGTTTTCCGTTCGCCGAGTAAGCGCAGATAGTCTTTCCTCTATTTTCTCCAATCTCTGCACGGTGCATTGGATGATACTTTCAGAATTCAAACAGAATGGCTCTGCGTCAGAACTGCACAAGTTAGTAAACGTCACGTCATCGCAAAAAAGCTTGAATTCAGGTTTTCTTTTGCCTTCCTGAAACATTTCCATGAAACGTTCACCAATGAATCGGACCATTTCAAGCTGTTCGGCACTTTCTTCGACGTTTGTCTTTGCGTCTGTGTACGACTCATTTAGGACGGAAACCAACATATTCATAAGGACGACAGTCATGCATAACATGAACAAGAGAGCAAACGTTGGGCCAATAAAGGGCTTGTCATTACGGAGGTCATCGAGAGGGACTGCAGTTCCTAAAAGAAACTGAAACTGCGAGACGACTGACTGCTGGTAGCTGGAGTAGTTAGGGACCGTGCCACCAAAAAATGTCATCCCTGATATCACAAAAGCATTGAAGACGATAAGAAAGACACCAAAGTAAGACAATTGGTAGCCCACAGACTGGCGGAAGGAGGAAAACAAGTAAATTACGTAAGGATTGAAGCGTATGAGATTTAAAAGCTTCAGGGTCACCATAAAGACGGCAACAGCGATTGAAGCATTTTCCCAGTTGGCCCATTCTAATGCTGAGTGAAAATGCATAATTTCAAAGGGATTGGCTTGAATTGCTTTGATGCTCTGCAATATACTTTTGGATCTAATCATATAGAATAAAACGGAGGCCACAGAAGATACAATCATTAAGAAGTCAATCATATTCCAGACAGACTTGAAAAATACATGGCGCTGCCGGTAAAGGTGGAATAACATCATGATGAAGTTAAAAAGCACCATGGCCATAAACAAAAACTGGCAAATGAGATAGAACATCAGAGCTCCTGACTCTGTACTGTACAACTCAAGTGTTTCAACCTTCCTTGAAGTGTAGGCAGCGCCAGTAGCGATCATCTCGAAGAAGTAAGTAGCGATGCTGATTAAGTTTGTATTAATGTTAAAAACAGCGAACTCTAGAATAACCGCGCGAGTCTGGCGATCAACCCATCCGTGTTCAAGTATCTCACTTAAGACACCAAGGGCAGTGTTTTCGTCGTAGCCTAGGACCGCAGTGTAGCCACCTCCTTGATATGTATTGTATATAGCTTTTGTTGGATCATTTTGTAGTTCTTCAGCTGTTTGGTAACGCCAAGGTTGTGGACACATTCGCAGAGCCGTTGGCCATGATGTATTGTAGGGTAGAGGTTTCCATCCTGGGAGACTTAGCAATGTGGTGTCTTCGCCATCAGGCGAATAATCAAAATAACAGACTGAGGTGATTTCAGAGAGTATTCCGCAGGAACCTTCAAAAAAGTAAAGAATTTACAGTGCATATTGGATAGATAGAATCACCATAAACAGTACCTCTTAAAAACGACCTTTTTAAGACTATTTGTAATAGCGCAAAATCATAATGAAAATTCTAAAGTGGACTGAGTGATAGCTATACTCCAATACCTTCCCTTCAGCTTCTTTTCAGATTACAAAACACTCTGTAAGGGGAAGACCCGACACCTGAGTCAGATGACTTTTTTTCGTACCTTTCCATAACACGTGCAGGGAAGGAAGGTTTTTCCAATTTAGTCTAACTATTAACAAAATGCCAGCGCCTACATATTTTGTTGATAGTCATTTTTATAAATAAAACGTTTATCACTAGTTACTTTTTTTGACTCTTAACTGTCGCATCCAAGGCATTCCGATCAATATTGACTTCTTGTTTGCGATGTATACATCATTTTTCTCTTCAAGGCCATTGTACCACGGTTGATTGTAAATATTTGGAAGGAACTCTTGCCTTAACCAACGTGAAAGTCTGTCAGAGTCGGTTACCTAAAATGTGAACAAAAGTTTGGATTAATGTTGGTTGGAAGGAACGCTTTGCGAGACACATGTAGCCATGACTATCTGATTATTTTCGCAAACTTAAAACCGCGAAATTAAATACCTGAAATTTAGTTCATCTTGACGAATATCTAATCGCGAAATTTAAGACCCGCGAAAGATACCCGTTCCACATTTCGCAAAATTATGTTTTCGCGAAAATAAGTAACAATGTTTATGTATCTTTAGTAAGCCTTTTGGAATCCAAAGCTGCCCTGAACTTCAAGTAAACCAAGGAATGATTTTGAAAATCAGGAGCTTTTAAATAACGAAAAAAATTATCAGTCGGCTAAGGTAGAAAACGCTTTTTTCTTTAAGAAACCGAAGAATTTAGGTGTTAGTAATCATTAGCACCGAAAATTTATATAGTCCTTTGCGACACCCTCCCACCCATGTGGAGGGCTGCCAAGAAGTGGCCGGAGATCCCACCGTCATCACAGGGGGCTTTCTATCTATTTAGTCACCTCTGCATGTTTCCACTATTTTTGTAGGCCGTAAATTAATATTATTTTGTCTTGGTGTCTGCGTTTTTATTCTTTTGGGATAGTAGTTTTCTCTGTAGACACCCTTTGCGGCGCAATGGAAGACTTTCTTTTCTACTACTTTATAGCTACTCATTCGTTAATCTTACCAGATCAAACTTCGTGAAGGCATTTCTCGACGCAGTTGTCATTAGAAAACGGTTTTTATTCCTGTTGCCATAGCAAACTATAGCCAGTAGAAACACAAAGATTAAATGAAGAACAAGGTCCTTCACAATGACTGTCAACTGAGCTTCTTTTTTGCTACGGATACGCATCTTTTCCAACAGACTTTGTTTAAAGCGCTGTTTAGGATCATCACTAAGGAAATCGATATCATCACCATATGATTCATATTCTTCCCCCTCTCCAGAATCTTCGCCTTTGTTGCCGTCTTTTCGGCTCAAGAGCAACGAAATTACAATTACTGCCAGCATTACCTTGGTTGGCTGTACAACAAAAATATCTTGTCCATTCGAAATCAAAATTGAGGCGAGCCATTGCTCGGCAACTTCTTTGCCCCACATTAAGCTGTAAAATAACGTGAAAGTTGCAGCTGTAAGAGTTGTGACGAAACATAGAAACCAACCGATGTACACACAGAAATGAGGCAACATGCAACCCGTTTCACTTATTTCTTCCACGAGTTGTTGAACCTGATCCATGTCTTTATACTTGTCTGTCTTTTTCCTCCCTGGTCTACTAGACTTAAAGAGGAGGACGATCAGGATGTTAACAGGTGCGACTATCAGTCCACTTTGTACTCCAACGACAATCTGTTTCCAAGAAAACTTAAATGGTCCAACCTGAATAGCTCCGTCGGATTCTCCACCAATGTTATAAAACATGGCATTAGCAATCATGGCGCTGAAGAGAACTGAAAGACAACACGAGGCTCTTTGTACGCTGGTGAAAGTACTACTACACGCTTTACCAAACACTGAGACCCATAGATGACCGTCTGCGATCTTTCGTCCAAAGCGCGAACGTACCTGAGCTGAAAAGGACGCAGCACTTTGAATGTCTACAGTAACTTCTATCTGTCCATCGTCTTTTTCCAACGCAAGCCACCTATTTACCGGGAACACCCATCGTTCCTCTGTCTGCCTGTCTCGAATTACTGCTGTCTCTACAAACCAAGAGGGGTCATCTCCGGAATTGTCGTGTTCCAAAGTTATTTCATTTAAAGTACCCAACGATTCGTCGGTGATGAGGACAAAGCCATTTATACTTCCCCGTGCAAATATTTCACCAGACTCTTCATTATCTCGCAGTGCAATTAACTTGTGCTCATTGACTTCTCCTTTCATGCTTAGAGTTACGTTGGCTGTCGTTCCGGAATGTTTCCAAACTCCAGTGCTAATAACCATGTCGTAAAAATAATTTCCTTCAACGATGGTTATGTGCTTAGGAGGACACATCTGCAATAAACGTAGAAGTTTTTTCATGTCAGCTAATAGAAATGGTAGCGTTGGCATGCTACTGCTATGTCTATATCATAAGGAAAATTGGGGATAATTTAGTCCACATGTCTATCGGGTTTCATTATACGCGAAGCAGCATTTCAATGCAGCTGTAGAAAATTTGGGATCGTCTGTAAAGATATTTAAAATTTGTTAGCTTAAAAGCGAAATCTATATATTTTCTCTTTTTTCTCCTTATCATGACAAAAACCCCGGTTCTTTCGAAGCTTCTGAGGGTTTTCTTCCAAACGCTACATGGGGCTACAAAAACGTCTAGAATATCTATATGGATATGTGCAATATATATTCCATCCAAAACCCTCTGTACCTTGTTTTCGTCCTTCTTGTCGGCCCTTCTTGCAAAGATTAAGATAACGAAGTAGAGAAGGAAGGCACATGCAATTGTGACAAGTACTGAAACGTTTCCAGTTTCTCCAAGCCGCGTAAACTCAGTGAAAACCTTGTCAAAATCAATAGGATTTGGAGCTTGAATGAAGTTCCCACCAAATGAAGTCAAATGATTGCAAAGACATTTAAGGTGAGTGGTGTTTGAACTGGCCTCAACCTGAAATAGAAATTCCATTAAAGGGAACATTGATTATAACTTTTGTTTTTCCTCCTTCAATTACTGCCAAAATCCTAGTGAAAGTCATTCAAATATGTAAGAAATTGCGTTAAAGCTTGCTGTATGCTCAAACCCAAAAACCGAGATATGAACCAAACCCCGTAATCCAAAACTTAAAATTAACGACGAATTGCAATTGAAATAAAGGCAGAAATGCGCAATTCTTTTCAAAACTTTCTTTTTTCTTCCATAATTCTGTCCAATTGACCTATCTAAGTCTCTAAAGTGTAAAATTTGGGCCGATAAACGATATTATGCATGTTTAAAACTCTGAGGAAAGAATGATTCTAATTCCTGAACTTGCTCATTTTAAACCAGGAATTGGAATGATGACTTGAATGTAATTCACCTTACAACCATCAGAGGTCCACTTCTCCTTATCTTCAGACCAATACAGGCAACTTGATTGGGTAATACTGAAGGTGTAGTTGACATCTGTTAAGGGATCATACTGAGGAATAACTGTTTTAGTAACTCCTTTGGGTGGCGGGTCTTTGACGCCAACACATGACCGTCTTTCACGTCTACGACCAAAACACGATCTTCGTGTTCTGGAATGGTCTTCGACTTGAAACAACAGACCTACATAAAGACGAGTGGGTTCAGAAGGCACCACTGTTAAAGAACTCTCTTCTAGATGGCAAGATGTTTCGTTTAGTTTGTACTCTGTTCGGTTTTTACATGTTGACGTAACAGTAAAGTTGTGATCAAAGTCCTCCATCGTAGGTCTTGCTTTAAATTTCAGAAACAATTGAATAACTATTCCTAGTCTTTGGGCTTTGATTTTGATTGAAACGGGGACATCTGCTAGTTCTGCGTAATAACTACGGAATGACATTTTGTTTGGCTTTAGGAAATAATGTTCAGTTTTGTTGCTGGTGTTTGACGGTGAGTTCGAAATCGGAATAACTATTTCGATGTTATTATTAAGGTTTGACACATTGATCTTTTCTCCATTAGAGCTTTGAAGATCCAGACTGGTTACACTTGATTTGATCTTCTTGCTGCTGTTGTCCCAGGTGAAAGGATTGAAGTCAACAGCTTGCATCTGGAAGGAAAGTTCATTAAATTTTAGGGCTTATTAATAACTGTTTTACAGCGTTGCAATTTTAAATTGAATTGAAAAGCTTAATATCACGGAGTGAACTTCCTTTCTGGATCAAGCTTTTGTACGATGGCTACACGTTTTCCCAAAAAAAAGACGACTGTTTTGTTGTTCAGCAAAAATATTATTGCCCTAGCAGAGTAGACAGTGTCGAGTACAACTCAAAGACAATCTTGAAACATAAGAAGACACAAGCATAGAAAAGCAGTCATTTTATCCACACCTTTGCGTTTATATCTTCACCTCCAATATCTCCAAGGTTGACAGGCAGCTTGAATTTTGTGGACCCTTCTTCCATAGCGAGTCCCTTGACATCGTTAACGGCGACTTTCTTTAAACTTGTTGCCAAGTTGTTTGTTCGAATTACTAAAGCTTCAGACGGAACCAAGCGGCCAAATAACGCATCGCTCATGTTACCCAATTTCCCCAAAGCCTCTTTCACGAACTGCAATGAAAAAAAAAAACTTCCGCAATTTCTATACATAATAGAGATTGCCTGACGCTTTTTTCCTTCTCTTTTATTCTGGGCATGCAAATGAACAAAGTAGATTCTTGTATCCCCCACAACTGTTTCGGCTATGTTTCTTTCTTATTACAACAAGGGTTGGCATTGAACATATTGCTCAGTGCAGTTAGTACTGTCCAGACAATACCGTAAGTCATTATACCCGCGAGGAAGGTTGGCTGTCATCTGAGACTCCGTTCGTTTGATCTGCACCAGATGCTACCTGGAGAACATTGGCGAGACATCCTGTAATGCTCTTACATGTTTGTTCCATTTCAGGAGAAAATGGCTCCTCTAAGTCTTTGAGGTTATCAACTAGCATATTTGATATCTTGTCTGTCATTTGCATTGTAGATTCCTAAGAAGAAAAATCCATATCATAGAGTATCCAATAATTCACACAGATATATTATACAAGCCCAGACCTAACCTGGAAGTTCGGGATTTTAGCCGTGCTAGCTCAAAAATATTATTCTTGCAAAATATTGGTAAAAACTTTCAATTTTCTTAAATAAAAGTCAGCGCTATCTTAATTTGCAATGGCAAGCTGGAAAATGCGAGAGTTAAATTAATTTAAATCACTTCACAACGTATAATCATGCAGTCTCAGTGGCAAAATCAATAATCATCAATAGTGTTTTACCACTATTGTTATAATACGAATGTAAAAAGCATCAGTAATTGTATTATATTGTAAGAAGGACAAGCATTAGTTTCGTAACTTAATAAGTAATTGTATTACCTTGTAGAGTAAGTTATGTAAATTGTAGTATTGTGAGTAGCATCTATAATTGCATTGTATTGTTAAGTAGTGTAAGTAGTTGTCTTAGTGTTGCAAATAGTTATCACTGCTGTGTTTAGTACTCGAATCACTGTTGTAAACTGGGTAGATGTACCAGTGTTGTAAGTTGTGTGTTTTCAATATATAAAAAACTAAAAAGGAAAAAATAAAAAAAGAATAGAGCTTTATATGAAGACACCATCTTGATGTCCTTCTGAGAGGCACCAACATGGCGGCCGAACAATAACAGAACATTCTTACTTTCAACTCCCTTCTCGGTGTCTGGTTGTGTGGTAATACATGGTCTTTCGTGTTTGATATAAAGGATGCGAATGGGCGTGGATACGAATTTTATCTTCGAGTGCTCAACTTGATATCTCACGAGTGAGCGCAGCGAACGAGTTAGATATCGAGTGAGACACCCCGTTGTAGAGAGGTCGCCATTATGGGGAGGCAGGCGTGTAACATGACAACTATTTTTTTTTTCAGGGGAGGAGGGCAACCTTTTTTATGCTTATAGATAGCAAATAGAAACCGAGACCAGCAACTTGCAGAACGGGTTAGACCATTTAAAAAAATATGGGGTTTTGCAAACAGCATTTGTCAGTGGTTGGTTATTTGTTGTCGTTGTCGAGAGACTATTAGGGACTTCAAGATACGCTAAGGCGAAGTGCTACTACGGCTACTTTGACCGTGACGGTATCAGCTGACAACGGAGTTTTACCCGCCAAAATAAAATGACTTAAAATTTTTCTGTACGGCAACGGTATGTGAAACCTCTACGTGTAAATGACTTCCTTCAAGGAACCAAAGATCTAATTCTCCTTTCATATGAAAACAGGTTTAAATAGTGACGATAATTTTCTTCCCTGTATCCGCCTTACATCTCTCATAACTTAGATTTGCCTTTTAAGAAAATAAAATAAAAAACACTGGTAAAGGGTCGATCTCACCACGGACAGGATGTTCGTACAACGATTACGTGAAAAGCCCCAAAATACAGAACTTTTGAATCTCATAAAATATAACTGGAACAGCAATAAGCAATCAGTACAGCTCAGCATAGCACACTCGAAGCTTTCTTATCTATGACTGCTCTGCCCGATACTAATATGACTGAATTGATCATCTCGTCGTGGGTGTTAAAATCTTTCAAATGTTCTGTAGAAATGACAGAGAAACAACTATCTTAGAATTGATTTTTGTGATTGAATACCTTTTCTTGAAATTAGCTTGCTCAAACAGCGAAAAAAAGCGTTGAAATGAGACGAAAAGAGTAGATTTATACTTGAGTAGCTAAGAGTACGTGAAACCACGCACTTTCCAGTAATAGAAAGCAAGGCTACGTCGCCGCACTACAGAGTAATCCTGTACCTCTTTTAGACCTGTATTTCTATTCGTTCTCTTATCCCGTAGCTTGTATTGTTTTCGGTGACATGGCTATTGTGTCATTATTTCTTCTATTGTTGTTTTTAGCCAATCCCAGATCCTGTCTAGAAAGGTACAGGCTGGCACTACAGCCTAGCCGTGTCATATCTTAAAGTCCCTATTTTAACGGATGGGACGCCCTTCAGTGGCCGTTGCTGTTGTTAAAGAGAGGTGGCCGTTGTGAAGAGGTGATGGCTAGTGGAGGTTCGATTGCAAATTTATACTAATATCCAGTAAAGGTCTTTGAATTATAAGAAAGTGAAAAAAAGCCGCAACGTTTGACTGGCTAAGAGAAGTCCGGTTACTCTCAAGGACATAACTACGGTCAATTCTGCATCCGTTCAGATAATTGATCAGTTTATCAGTCAATCAATCAATCAATCAATGAAGCAAGCAAGCAAGCATACAAGCGATCGATCAATCCATCGATCAATCAATCAATCAATCAAATAATCAATGAATCGACCAATGAATTATAAATGACCTGAAAAAAAAATAGACAGACAAGCAGATAGACTGACGGAGACAAGCAAGGAACAGACAGATATATTTATAGATGGTAAAATCAATTTTGATACGCAAGATGAAGTATACTACTCACTAGACTATTACTCCCGCCTGTCCCTTTCTCGCTGTCCATCGCCGCGGTAATCACTGACATAACCAAGCGAGACATTTCAAGACTCTCAGGCGTTAAAACTGTAAACTTCATAAGTATTGTTTCAGAAATCTAGCATAGAGAGAATAATACCCATGTGCATTATTATTAAAAGTAGAACTGATAAGGATCATAGTCCCTTCGGAAGGTCACCAACATGGCGGCCGTAAAGTAACAGGAACATCTCTCATTGAGTTTTGCCATTGAAATGGAAAGTTATTACTCTAAAGCTCTCAAACATTGAAATTAACCAAGTACTCTTTTGCTAGCAAAAACGTCAGCAATAACTTATCTTTTGACCTACTCCAGAACCTTAACGGGCCTCCATTTTACTATCACGCAACGCGTAACCTTGGAATTTTCAAACGTGCTGTATTACATAATGAGGAACCCTGTCCAGCTTAAACGTTGCAAAACGTCGAGGTACTAGAGGGTATTACAGCTGATGAAACTGAAACTTTAGAAGGGTTTATAATTTTTCATTTTGGAAAATAATGACGTCACATGAAAACCATGATTAGATATGAGCGCCGAGTTGGCTATAATCATGTCATATCTATGAAGCGCAAGTGGGATATATAATTAATTGTTTCACAAGAAAAATATGCTAAAATATAAAATTTTACTTAAATAAAATAAAATTAAAAACCCCCGAAACATTTGTGAAGCACCTTATAGCTGCTCACATGAAGACACGGTCCAGTTCGTAATAATGATCGTTTTCCACTCAAACAAGGGATCAATGCTAACCTTAATTTAGCTGTGGAATTGTTCACTGATCGTTAATCAATGACTTGCAAATGAAATAATGATAAGCTGAAGTATGTCCTGGCCTGTACTCGCAATTGTTGTAAAATGTTATTTTTTAACGAGGGCCAAATTAAGGGCCACTCGGTATGGCAATCGTTTACATAACAGTACGGAGGCGCGGTGGCCTTATGGTTAGTGCCTTCGTCCCCAGAACGAGCGCTTCGGGTTCGAGCCCTGGCCGGGGACACTGTTTTGTGTTTTTGGGCAAAACGCTTAACTCTCAAAGTGCCTCTCTCCACCCAAGAGTATAAATGGGTACCGAGTAGGGGGTAGGGCGTGTAGTTCTCGGTGTTGTGGTCTGGTCTTTATCCATTGTGCTGTTAAATAGTCGCGCGTTTGTAACATGAGCCCCTGGCTCGGGAGATTGGGCAATCACTCCCTACGTTAGCGACTTTAAATAAATACTATACTACTATACTATACCGGCAAATTGTTGGGGAAACCTAACAAATTGCTAGGGAATGATCTGCGATGGACTAGCACCCCGTCCAGAAGGAGTAGAAATACTCCTAGCCACTTTATGCTACAGAAACCGGGAATAAGCTTAATTTTTTTACACAACGGTGAACGTACCAACTTTTTTACATCGGGGTCCAATGTTTTTCCACAATCATTTTTTTCGTTGGCAGACCTGATAACAGACAAAGAAATCTGGGCAGCCTGAGAGAGTTCCCCTTTGTTGAGAAATCCATCTAGCGGATTGCCTTCCCCAAGTACAAAGCTTTTTAACTTGTTTGCGACTTCATCTGACGATGAAAGACAGGGATTAAGATCGGCAGCTGGTTTTACCTGCAGTAGAACAGACAAGATGTTGTCCAATTGTAAGTAATGCGTTCATTTCCTTCTTTTTACGGCACTCAATTAAAAACCACTCTACCAAACAGTATAAAAGGTCCGCCCTTTAAATGGTGAACTTTGAAAGTGACAAGATTGATATCGATGACAGGTGACGATTGCAAACAGAGCTCTTTACTATAGCGAGTTTTAATTAATCTGGGTACCTTAATGAACAGTTTTGTTGCAACCTCTACACCGACAGCATTCTTGATGATGATGTTAATTTGCAACTGGTAATCAACTTCTGGAGCTCCTGCCGGTAACACTGTCGACGCAGACTTGGGAGAGCTTCCATAAGATATTGGCTCCTCTCCAAGCTGAAATTCATAAGTAAGTGGATTTGTATCTTGCCAATCAAAGCACTTAAAAGTAAACTCTGTCTCGAGCACTACGCCTTCAGTTGCTGACGGTGTGCAGTACCCACTGTGGGGCGCTCCAGCTGTCTCAAAGTTAAGCACGGCGAAGCCCTCTGTTCCGTCTGCAGAGGTTACGAATAGCGTTAAACTGTACCGGGATTTAGATTGCAATGAGTTCTTTTTGATAATCATATTGGTCGCATTTATGGCAGTTGAAGTCATGTTAGGTAGAATAGGTATGTCGTTCCACGTGCCGGAATTATCATCCAATCTTTTTAATCGCCATTCATAAACTGAACCATTGCAAGGGGAATTAAGGCATTCTGATGTCACTCGGAGCTTGTTCGATGCGGCTACCACTGCTCCACAGTCAACAAAGCACCTGGAATAGAATAAAAGACATAAAATTGGAAAGCAAGGAGCTTCATGTGGTTTATGGGTTTTTATCCGAGAAGGCTTTACCATTTAGTGAATATATGGATAAAGGTGACGGGATACGTTTATGTGAAAAATGTATTCTGCGGCACGAATTTAAGTCCTCTGTATCATTTACTGAGTCTAGACACACTTCCTATCTTTCTCTATCTATCGCCACAAATCCGCATAATTTGGTCATGGCCCTCATGCTGGACGCTGAGTCTAATGAATAGACCATCTTGTATAGGTCTCCTTGAGGAAATGAAACACATTTGAATTATCTTTTAGAGACATTTTGCAGTCAATTTATTTTTAACAGAAGTCGTATGGTAGTGGTTACCTTAATGCAACTTGGGGTACTTCTCCAGCAGATACCTCAAAAGACATTTCAGCAATGGAGCTTCTGTCATCGATGGATGACACAGTCAGTCTTAGAACATAGCTTTTTCCTACTACAAGCAGACCAGGGTGGATAGTAATGGAAGTGGAAATAGAATTTATGTGTCCAACAAAGGAACCGAAACAATCACTGCTCAAAGAAGCATTGTCTTCCAAATGAAAGCAGGACCATGCAAAATTTAACCCAGAGTGATTTCCAGGGCCAATGTCTCCATCATAACTTAATGAGCCATTCACGATAACATTATCGACGGATCCCCAGCGCACGCTACTTCCACCGTCAATAACGGCTTTTACCGGCGCTGCAATGACCTCAATAAACCCAAAGTCAAATGCAGAAACGGTTTGTGGAGACGCTGGGTCACCGATTTTGTAAGAAGCAGTGAACTTAACTTGATAGATGCCAGCAGGTATGGATCTTCTGTTTATGGTCCATTCAGTCGTTCCCTGACTTACTAATGTTCCCTCTTCTGACTCTGAGGCAGCAAGTTCTGCCTCACTAATGATACGCCATTCCAAGGTGCCTGCCAATACATTGGCATCACTCTGCAGACCTAGGATTATCGCTTCTTGGACACGTTTCACAGATCGCTTGACAACAGTGGCTTGATACTTGTCCTTAGAAATGTTGCGGATAGCTACTGAGAAGTCTCCTATCAATTGAAAAAAATCCTTATGGATGCAAGGGCAAGTAGGTGGAGATCATCAAAGCTATTAGCTTGTGGGGAATTAATAATGAGATTTCACGAGGGAACCCACCTCGCTATAACAGTTTTCAGTGGCGCCCTTAAAATTGAATTCTGGGGATATGAAGACGATTCCGTGTATTGAAAGACACGGGAAACTTAAAAAAAATATCATATACCAACTGGTCGATCTAATGTACTCTAAAATGTAGTTTTGTTGAGAATGATTTCGAACCCGGTTAATCCGTTTCAATATGGGTTATTTCTTTTTCGAACCAGTCAATAATCTTTTCTTCTTTTTGGGGCGTTCTTAAAAAAATAATAATAAAGCATGATTTCATTTAGAGCTCATCCAAAAAGCTTAATATGGCGCTTTACAATATTTACAAAAATAACACGTGCGGTCACTCTCTCCCCTCTCCTCATTCGCTAACGTAAAATTGACCCTACCCTGCCACTATCCCAGTCCACCCTAATCTTGTTAATTTTGTTCCTTCCTAGATATCTAGGCCATACCATCAATTGTTGCAAATTTCCTCATATTTGACGAAAATTAACATGGTTTAAAAAATGGCTGACTTAAAACAAATTGAAACTGCAACGCATCAATTGGTGTACCATTTTGCGTCTACCACCTTGTTTTTAAATAAAGATCGATAGCTTACCAACTTACCCAAGGGATCACAATTTAATATTCCATCGCCAGTGTAACTATCCCGACACTCACAGGTAAAGGAACCTTCATTGTTGTAACAGTGAGCCGCTCCATGACAGTTGTGAGTTGCTGCTTGACATTCATCAATATCTATTAGACCATTAATGGGTATCAGTGTAGTTCTAGGGTTTTTAGGCAAGATAGAGTGGCTTAGATAGAGTGGTTTGAGTTCTTTAGTAACACGCAAACTCTTCTTATCTCGAATATTTCTGTTCTTGCAAATAATTTTGGCGACCTCCTTAGAAAACAGACCCTTGTTTCCACAAAAATATTCAAAGCCTCAAATTCGCGTTGTCTGTAGGTTGTTACTGGTATAATTCAAACTTTTCTGTCTGTTTCGGTCATTGATGAAAGAAAAAAAAAAAAAAACGTCATCGTTAGACAAGTTTTGGGAGATCACGTTCTATTGTAAAGCGAACTTCTTTCAATAGTTGACGATTAAAGGTAGCAGATAGTAGCGGTACATTCAATTTTTTTTCGTTCGGGCAGCAGGAATGCAAAAATGTCAATAAAACAATTTAGAGGCTCAAAACCATGAATTTAAGCAATATCATGAAGTTGAGCAGTTTCGAGGTTGAATTAGGGTCGATTGCAGTTTAAAACCTGTTTCTTAGGAAGGCACTTAAACAACCCTAATTCAACCTTAATGTTCTCATGCTATTAGTTCAATGTCGATTTAAATACAAATGTTTTTTTTTTCTGTGCTGCACCTCAAGCCACTTTTTGCATATATCACATATACCTTCGGCCTCATCAACTATCACCTCATAGAAGTCGAAAGCGAGGAATCTAATTGCTAATTTAGTATATACAACACAAGTCAATAGTGCTTTCTGCGCATTCTGATTGGCTAGCTCGAAGGTGAATACCAAGTTCTATTTACCTCCGAGCAAGCAGTAAAACACAAAATAGCTTCCCGTTTCGCTTCGATTTCCGAGGAGCAAATTTTATCGATAAACGAGGCGGCTGTTCTAAAAAAAAACAAACATGGCAACAAAGTTTGGTGGATATTTACTTTGTTTGACTTCTTTTGATCACCTGACTTATCATGCGACTTAATGCGCGCGAAAGGGCATCGTGCGGCGAGACGTCCACTTTAAATTATGTGCATTTGTTACAGTATTGTTAGAAATAAACCAAATTTTAGATCGGTTAATTGCTCAACTTGTGTGGTATATGATAAAACAATTATTCACCTCAATGTCGGTTAAAGTGATGGAGATTTACTTAGCTGCGAAGCGCCGAGGTAAATATCCGCCACTATTAATCACCTCCACTTCCGTGAATAATTGTTAAATATTTCTCTCGTCTTCGTCTCATGGAATATTTAACAATTATTCACCGAAGTGGAGGTGAATAGTGGTGGATATTTATTTATATTTATCCACCACTTTCACCGAAACTGAGGTGACGTATTTTGAAACGGGAAGCCATTATGTTTTTCTTTGGCTGCTCGGAGGTGAATAGTACCTGGCTAATCACCTCCGAGCTCAGCCAGTTGTTAATTATTTCAACGCCGCCTTTTTCTGTCTACTTCGATAAAGATTACAAGGAAACGACCACTAATTTTAAAATGCGCAGCTGGTGGCAAATCATTGCATGGTAAATCATACCTAAACAATTAAAGCCATCTCCTGAATATCCCTGACGGCAAGTACAATTGAATGAACCAGCGGTATTTTTACACCGAGCATTTACGTGGCAGTTGTCCATCTGATGCCAGCATTCGTTTAGGTCTGCAGAAAATAACATTGGTACAACATTTTAACAGATCAAGCATTGATGTGGGTCTGTAAATGTTTGTTATATTTTCCCCTTGCTGTGCTCAAATTTAAGCCATTGTTAAGTGGAGATCTTAACGGTTGGTACTGACTGGATGCCAAAGATGGCCATTCAGAAGCGTTTTCCTTTCAACCTTTCTCAAACCTTTAGATAATGTAATGTAATATCCCACACTTGAACATCAGTGGCCTTAAATATGAAATCTTACTAATTCCATCTAGGTCTTTCCATTATTGTAATCTACTTCGTACCACAACCATTTGTAATGATTGTTGGGGCTGCATGCCGCGGTCATGCAAAGGCGTGTTTGAACATGTCAGTTGTTCGCGTATCAATAGGCCGAGTTGCCTTTTGCCTCTGTGCCAAAACGAGTCTTTGTGCGAAACCATTCATCTAAAAGTGTGTTCTACCTATACACTTTCATTTTAACGTAAATCAATCTCATTTTCAATTGAAAGATTGTGCCTGAGACCCAGTCAACTAGTAACGCGGAAATTTTCCGTTAAAGAAGAGGGCATTTGAAAAATATGCAATTGAATTTGAATTAAGTGGGTTTTTGTATGTTTTCTTTTTTTCAAATTTTACATGTGGCTTTCACTGCTCATCTAAAACAGTCAAAAATGATTCAATATGGTTTTTTTGCGAACAATAAAGTATTTATGTCTCGGAACTATCGGTCTAATAGTTGCCCCTTGGAAATTTGATGTACTTAAAACTAGCAAATATTAGTTTTTTTAAAAAAAACATCAAATCTCCGCCAATATCAACCGATAGTTCGTCGATAGAAACACTCTATTGTTTAAATAGAAATCGCGTGCTCAGAATCTCATTGTTATAAAGAAATACAATTTTAACCAATCAGCACGCGTCTCTTCTTTGGGATATTTCTAATGATATGGAAAAGAATCTTGAGTGTTTCGTTCGAAAAAGTTTTTATAAGGGTCTCGTTCGATTTTGAATTACTCGCCCGATTAATTCTTGAGTTATACTCCACTCCGTCTAACTAGTATTACTTGTCATACCAGAACAGTTTACACCATCTCCTGAATATCCTTGGACACAACTGCAGTTGAATGAACCAAAAGTATTGTTACACTTTGCGTTGATGTCGCAATTGTGTTCCTGTTCTTGACATTCATCTATGTCTACGAAAAAAATATCATTTAGCGGCCATCATGAAATAACCACAGAATCATGGCCGACGAGGCCGTAGGCCTGCATTATGGATTTGGTAAATTATCAGGCCCTAGTTGTTCAAAGACTCGAAAAAACTCATAAATCACTATCCAGTGGATAACTATTAACAAAACAAACCATGCTATCCGCTGGATAGTCAATTCTAGGGTGAATAGCGTTTTCCACCTTTGAAACAACCTAGGCCTGGTTATTTCACAGACTGTCAACGAGACTTGTTTTCCCGGTGGGTTTACCGTGGTTATTTACGACTTTTTCCATATCTACGGGAGCTCATGTATTATTCTCTATGTTAGACGTAAAAGAATCTTGTCAACTGCGCATATCTGAAGACATTGCATTATTTGAAAAACGTATATGACTTGGATTTTCTTCCCTTATAAGGTATCGAAATGATTTGGTGAGTAATAATTTTAGAATGCCCTGTTAAATATGTTTACTTCCATTACTGTTATTCGACAAGAGAGCAGACGATAATAGAGAACGTTTGTGTTTCGACGCATGGAAAGAACATACTTGAGTCGCCTAGAATTATATAGCTATCCTCTTCAAATAACTACAAGATGATACAAATACTTACCTAAACCCGATTCTTTCACTTCATTGATTTGCTTTGCAGTCAGCGCGGCGTCAAAAAATTGCATTGCAGCAATTCTTCCCGTTAAATACCGCTCTTTATATGCACCTATTCTGACGCTGTCTTGAGTGGCAAGAGTTAAGCTTGCTCCAATACTACTCTGCGCAACTCTTTCACCATTTACCCAAATACTTGCAATACCAGTTAAGTGATCATATGAAGTGCCTACATAATGCCATTGGTTTCTTGCCAGGATATTATCGGATTTGAGAATTGGTGTCTCCGAGTAATTTCTGTGCGCATAAATAGCCCAAAGGGTTCGTAAACTTGTTATCCTAAAATGAACTCCCGAGTGCTTATCATCACTTCCATAACTGAAGACTGATCCTTTCTCTAAATTTATAAGATACAACCAGCATAACACTGTGATAGAGTGCTGTAAATCCAATCCCCCATTGTTTGGAAAGTCAATGTAGCTGTCCGCGTGTCCATCGAACTGGTAAGAGCCCCCTTCGTTACCATTTGGGCCAGTTGCTAACGTCACTCCAACGTAGGTTCCCCGGGGTTGTTCGTCCTTAATTTCTCGTGTTGCTAACCATTTGTTAAGAGGGTACAAAGCCTTAGCAGCTGGAACACTGATGGCTACAAGATTAGACGGTAGACGAAATGGTTAAAAACTTTTTCACACTTTTCATGCTTCGGGTTTGAATTCATTTCTTGAAAGTAAAGAAATTGAGCTTAAAGAAATTGATACTTGCTTATAGTAGAGTATAGTATAGTAGAGTATAGTATAGTAGAGTATAGTATAGTAGAGTATAGTATAGTAGAGTATAGTATAGTATAGTACAGTATAGTATAGTATAGTATAGTAGAGTATAGTATAGTAGAGTATAGTATAGTGAAGTATAGTATAGTAGAGTATAGTATAGTAGAGTATAGTATAGTAGAGTATAGTATAGTAGAGTATAGTAGAGTAGAGTATAGTAGAGTAGAGTATAGTATAGTAGAGTATAGTATAGTATAGTAGAGTATAGTATAGTATAGTAGAGTATAGTATAGTAGAGTATGGTATAGTAGAGTATAGTAGAGTAGAATAGAGTAGAGTAGAGTAGAGTAGAGTATGGTATGGTATGGTATAGTATGGTATGGTATGGTATTAAAGGTTTACCATTAACTAGTACAATAATAAATAAAATTCACTTGATTCTTTTATAATTGAAATGAAATAAAAAAAATTATTATGCTCATTTCGCTGGTAAGTTGAGAACTCTTTTGCTTTTTTAGACATTAAGTTTATATATTTACCTAATATTTTTGATGTAACTCTATTGTCAGCTCTAAGTAAATACTTAGTTCTCTCGTTATCGCTTAGATTTGCGTAATAATAATAATAATAATAATAATAATAACAATAATGATAATAATCGTGAGAAGTTGTGGTAAACACTGCTAAATAGTGCTCAATACACATTTGTGTAGAGCGGTGTATAGAATT
>OMLO01000793.1_pt1 | contig 22460 bp, 11 predicted proteins | sample 1674811 | NCBI WGS metagenome assembly OMLO01 (sample SAMN06265003, study PRJEB25207) | coral metagenome | isolation source: Coral host | place: Mexico:La Bocana,Puerto Morelos, Mexico | collected 2008-11-13 | reverse complement strand
GTTGCTCCTGACCAGAAAATATCTATAGACGGTTTGGACTATGAGTAGTTCCTCGCTCTTTAAGTGTTAGTCAAGTAGAATGGGACATTAGTGCACATGAAATGACCTTGAAAGGTTGTTTCTAACTTGTATCATTTCTCCTGATGTATTATGAAAGATGATTTTAGTACACACTTATGTGGTCAAGTGCTTGCCCACTTAAACTAAGTTAAATAAATGACTACTTGTAGCTAAGTATGAACTCCCCACCCCTCTTGAAATTTCATTTCTGCCAATCAGCTTCATACTTTCCTTCAAATGTTTTGGCCTTTGAAATCCCTCACCCCTCAAAAGTCCCAGTGACATAAGCTTTGTTCTACCACCAAAGAAAGTCTTTATTTAAGGAACCAGTTACAACAAATAAACCAGTAAATTTCAATGGATTTCAATGTTATCAACTTCACTCGGCCTGTGATGTCACTCAATATGTAGATGTTGTGACATGGCTACTCCAAAGACAGTGTTGCATGGTGAGTTAGGAAAAGTAGTTTCATTATTAAACAAGCAACAATCCACCCAACAACAACTAACAAATGTCACTGATTAAAAGTCATTGTTACCAAACACCACACAATATAACTTGACAGAGTCTGTTAACTGGTTGCTTCTTTGTTGTCTTCATCTTCATAAGTACCGGTAAACTGAGGTGTTTCTAAAGCAGGAAGAGGTATGTCCTTATCAAAATCACTATCAGTGGTCTCTGCACCAATGTCTTTACATGTTACCCCCTGATCTTCTCCTTTTAAATCTTCTTCACTATAAAGATTGCTGTCTTTACTCCCTTGAATTAGGGAAGCATTACTGGAAAACAGCTCTGATTGAGTTACACACTGGCTCTTGACAAGACTAAAATCAAGCATTTCATCTTCAATTTCATAACCAAATTTAAACTTCACAAACTCTCGAACATTGTCTAAAGCTTTCTTCAACCTTGAGTTCTCCCTGTTGCAGTCCTCTAAATCCTGACTAAGAGAAAGAACTTGCATTTGTAAATCACTGACTTGTCCTTCAAGATCTTTAACAGCTGATTTCTCATCTTTGGAACCAGCACAGTCAGAGGAAGAGCTTGTGGATGACACTGAGAAGTTTTCTGCTGATATCACTAAACTACTAGATTGCAAACATTCTGTTTCTTTTTTACCATCAACCAATTCCATAATGTTTCGGGGCTTCACTTGTGCTGGTAGACCTATGTCGCTTTTGACCATTTCATGATTTGGACTTTCTTGAATTACTCTTGCCTGTTCCTGTTTTTTCTTTTCTTGTTCAATTTCACATCTCTTCCATTTTTCTTTCAAGATTCTTTGCTGCTGACAATGACTGTTTATCTGCAACTGCAAGGAAACCAGAGCCTAGAAGAAAACAGGAAAATATGGAAAACTTTGAGAATTAAGAAATGTTTGGGAGGTGTAGTGGCCTAATGGTTTGTGCTCTGTGCATTCCACTGGGGAGCTTGAACAATTCCGACTACGCCTAGTAAATAATGAATACATGTATAAGTTTCACCTCATAATGTTACAACTGTTCAGATCTATTCAGTATGCCCATTGGTCTAAAAACCCACCTAGGCTAAATATGTAATGACAGAGTTTACTTTCAAAAATTGAAAAAGTACCGTAGCTGTTGTGAATCACATTCACCTATATATGCACCACTTGGTCATTGCAGAGAACAGCTAAGAAATGAACAAATATTTTTAACATACAGCCATTGTTTCTTGTGCAGATGTTCACCTTTACAATGCTGTGCAATGATGTGTAATAGCATAGTTAGTAGAGGTCCCCCTCTACTAACTATGGTAATAGCAACCTTGTGATTAGGATTGTGGGCTCCTTTTGGTTGCCCAGAATATTAATATTAGCACAACTTTTAAAGCTCACCTGTTTGACCTGGGTCATCTTCATTGCCTCTTGGAGAAACTCTGAAGAAATGTTACAAAGTTGAAAAGGAACTATTAGCTTCACAGTCATTAAAAAGAAACAAGCAAATCCATGGACGTGTGTAATGAATTATGCAACAACAACAACAACAACTTTATTACCAAAAGACTTACATACAATGCTTCAAAAAAAGAAAATATAATTAAAACGGAAAATTGGTAACATCACTCAGAAAAACTTAAAAGCTTATCGAGCTGAGCGAAGTTAAAATAGATTAATACTAAGACGGTGGTTGGCAATAAAGCAAAAGAAAAAATGAATAAATAAAAAATAAATAAAAGTGGTTAAAGGAAAACGTTAAAAGCTAACACAAACATTCTATAGCATAATATATCAAAGCTAAATAAAGAAAATAAGTATTAAATATTAAATAACTACTAGGTGCCAGATGAACACTCATTAATGTTGGCAGTATTTCTGTAAGATGTTAAGTTTAACTTCATTTTTGAACATTTTGAGGGGGAGGTATTTGATGTTTTCATGCAAATCATTCCAAACTTTTACAGCAGCAAAGCGAATGTTGAATTTACCATAGTTTGTTTTGACAGGGTTAATATAATATGTTGATCTGGAAGCAAGCCTGGTTTTGTACCGGTGAATTGATGAAACAGATGGGAATACCTCTTGCATTTTTTTTACTGAATTCATGTATATATGCTTTCCAATTCAGATTTGAATCTAAAATAAGTCCCAAATATTTGACACGAGTGTCGGATTTAATAGAAGTATTGGAAATTCTAAGATTCATATTGTGCACTATTCGTCTTTGTGGAGAATGAAATACAACAAAACTTGTTTTATCAATGTTCAAGGATAATTTGTTAGCATATAACCACTGGCTCACCTTTTCTTATTCAATGTTCAAGTCTGTTTCTAGATTAATAATGTTAGGATTATTTAGAAATAGGTTTGTATCATCAGCAAAGAGGTAGAATTCTAAAATATTGGAGCATTTAGGCCTATCATTTTTAGTCAATAACAGTATAATAATTTAATAATAATAATAATCAACTGTATTAAGAGAGGGTTCCCGACCCATATACAAAACGTATTGTATTATAATAGTACAAATAGGAATATTACGAGCAACTGTCAACAAAAACCAAGAAAAATTTAAATTTTGTGGCAAAAGTCAAAATATTTGATTTTTCTCTCTTTTCGTAGGTACATATGAAATGACATAAAGTTTTCTTTTCGAGTACACACTCTTGTTACCAGGCTGCTCTTGGCTCACCACACTCAGCTAGCTCACAGAAAACCCTACTGGGAGCCTGTTCCCAGGCTAGTCTTTCCATTCAGTTGCCATAGGCTTCTTGTAGGCTTCACTTTACAGGAGGCAGTGTGGCCAAGTGGTTAGGGCATTGTAATTCAAATCCATAGGTTGCAGGTTCAAGTCCCACTCTGAACACTTAGCTGGAGTTGTTTCTCAGTAGTCCCTAATTCAACTCTTCCACTGCGTTTGCAAATAGCCAACTGGTTTAACTCCTGCCAGTTGGGATTTTTAACCATGTTATGTTCATTTGCATTATTTCTTTCATCATTTGTTTCTATTGTCCCTCAAAAGCCCCATGGGGCAGTGGTCAATTCAGGTATTTATTTATTTGCTATTTTGTGTTCTCAGTGTTGCATTTTGATGGACCTAAAGGCTTCCACAACAGCATTTATCAAAATCTGAAGAAATTGTCCTTGTTTATTTTACATGTTAACGAACACGACTTTGAATTGCCTTGACTTTTGGAACAGCTATACTTTGATTGTATTTGTTGATTAGCTCCAGTCACAATAGATAGCGGTCTCCTGTCTGTCTTCTGCCCTTTGTGGAGGTTTTCTCCAAAGCAGTGCACACAGAAAGATGTTCCTGGAAGGCACCCCCCTGACAATCTACAGTGAGCTTAACAAGGGCAATTGCAATTGCACAAGAAAAGTTATTTGATTACTTGTTAATGATACAGAAGTGACAATTTCTGTCATGCTTCAGCTTTTTATGTGACAAATGAAGCATCAGGCTACATGCATCATCCTTATTGGAAGAAAATTTGACAAGTGCATTCAAGCTTAAAAATTCATTCACTCTCTCCAGTACATGTATGAAAATTGAGCATTTTCTTTTTTAACTGTGAAAAGAAGTGTCTTAATTCACAGTTGAATGAAAGAGCTCTACCACAAAGCAAAAGAAACCTTGCAGCTTTGATACAGCTTTCTTTACAATTGTTTTTCAAGTGGTTGAAAAACTCTGTGCCATGTTCAAGTTCATCTTCATCAAGAAGAAACTCTTAGACCCAAGACAAGTCTAGAAATGAAGCTAAAATCGACCAAGAAATGGATTTTCTCTTAATTTCCTCTGATTGCCTCCTAACCTGAGCTTCTTCATTAGACGTTGTGCAGGCTAGATTTGCATTTGTCACATTTGTTTGTGAACTATCCTAACTAATCTCTAAGCTTTGCTCTTTCACAAAAGTACAATGCTTGGGGGGGGCTACTTCTTATATGGGCTATATAGGTATGTGCAGCCCCAAAGGGTATGGTTTTTCAGCCGTTTTGGTCATAAATAGGGTATCGATTTTAGCCATTTTGCCGCCATTTTGGTCATAAATAGAGTATCGATTTTTGCACTCTTGCATTCTTCAATTCGGTTTTTTTAGAAAAAGCTACTTTTTCATCATTCCTTCCTTCTCCCATCCGCGCTTTGCCTTCCTCTATGCCATTTAACGCCTGTTAAGCAGGCTAGATAAAGCCAGCAACAAAAGCCCTTTCCCTAATGATCTAAGAGTCAGGTCATAAATAGGGTATCAAATTTTTGGTCAGGTCAAAAGTAGGGTAGGGAAAATCACAGATTTTGGTCATAAATAAGGTAATGGTTTTGGGAATCGGGCGGCACACCCCTACCCAATTTTTCTGGGAGCACCCCCCCCCCCCCCCACGGGCACATTTCTTCTTCAACATTAAGATGTGACAGATTCTTAAGACGTCTTGTTAGGTCCTTTTTCGTGTTTATTTTCACACTTCTGACAGAATTTCAAAATTTACTTTTTCAACTGGGATTTTGTCATGCCGTCATGTTTGGCTCTGGCATTTATCAAATCAGTCAAGCAAGTTTTTATTTTTCTCCTCCTGGCATTTGAATGTGTATTTTTCTTATCTTACTTACTTCGCAATAACTAGTTTAAGTAATTTTGCTGAGCTTAGTACTTTGCTTTGCTTTGTTTTGTATGAAGTAGAAATTGTTGCTTGCATATTATTAGCAAATAAAACGGATTAATGCAAATAACAAAATATAAAACATTATTCAACCCTAACCTGATGCTTTTTGGTGGCAAAGTATCGCATCTGCAAATTTCTTGTGGTTGACCAAAACCTCAGCTTTCCTATCCTGCTGATGAGCCTAAGCACAATAGAACAAGTGTGATTGCAATATTCATTTCGTTACTTAGTCATAAATGTTCAAAGACATAAATGTAATTGCCTGCAATTTAACTTTTTTCACTCGATTTCAACTTTCTACATCGTTAGGAATAAATTAACGTGCTGTCAGCCAATCAACAAGCTGGAAGTTTTGCTTATAAGCTAGCGTATATTATTATTTCTGAAAATATTTTTTCTTTTGGTCCTGACTTGATGTCCATGTATTGAAGCTTCAGATGCAACTTAAAGAAAAACCCACTGTTTGGGACTCACTAATTATTCTGTAAGAAATGTTGTTCGTAATTTAAGCCTTCATATAACTTAAATTTTTTTTAATTCTCACACGTTACACCTTACTACTTACAGCTAAAAATGCGCCGGTGTAAATCATCGTAAAGAACATATTCAACATTTGGAATAGCGCTACACCTACCCAGTTTAGAGGACAATCCATGAGTAGTGTCGGAAGTACAAACGATAAAGGAAAAAGTATCTAAATATTGCTAGTAATCAAACGAACTCATTAGGGAATGAATCACGTCTCAGTGAGACTGGGAACAAATTTAAAAAAAAGCGCATGTGCAGTATGGAAAGTACCTCTGTTCAATCTTCCTTCGTCATCGCTGGCGTAGCGTGAGCAGGATTTGTAGTAGAAATTTTTTCCTAATATTGTACGTGTGTCATTTTCAAACAAAGAGCGAGGCAGAGTGAGACAAAGCAGACTTAATTAGGAGGAAATTGTGTGGTAAGTGAAGGTTCTTATGGTATAATATTTTGATAGTCATACCGTTGACGTCATCACAATGCGTATCACATTGAAAAAGGACTTCTTTAGTACAAGATCATTTGTTTATAAACATTGCTTTTGTTATATAAAAAAAATGATAATAAGTTACATTCACAGAATTAAAGTTAATACGATTGACAACAAATTATACTCAATATTGAAGGTGACCACAGCAAATGCATATTAAATTTTTATACCTTCAAAATGTCCTTTCATTAAGCTTTAATATAATGACCCCTTCATTTCCTAATCTGGCCTACCCCCTTCACCCACCCACATAATTTAAAAAAAATTGACAAAAATATTTACAACTTTACTTCTATCAGTTTTTATCTTCAAATTCTCTTTTATTTCAAGAGGGTACATGAAGATGTGTTAAATACATAGCATGTACATCTGAAAATTATCTACTATACTAATTACAGCATAGCATGTGCACTAGTCCTGCTTAATTTCTATTGAGCCATCATGAATGAAATCTCTATATATGCACTGCGGTGCATAGATGACATGACGTGCAGTTTCAATGTAGCTTCAAAATTTCAATCTTGTTTAGTGCAAGTTCCTTTTGTTTAAATTTCAGCAATGTGAAGAATTTTCTAAACAATCCAAATCCTATTTCGAGCCTTTGACTTTTGCCAAAGTAAGATGTCAACTTAAACTTGAGTATTTTGACTTTGTTTGTCTACATTTTCATTGAGTATTTTTGACTTTGTTTGCCTGTACAGTTTCATTATAATTAATTTGGAGAAGCAATTTTTTCATTGACAAAGATCGTTAAGCCTTTTCATTCAACTGTTGCTCAACTGATAGTGGTATGTTAGGATCCTAAAGACTTTTGTTTTCCTTCACCATGCATTGTGAGAACTTTGTAGTCAATCACAAATAAAACATGTTTTAGAGCTCAAGTTGTCACCATGTCATAAAAGAATTGGTTCCTGTTTTTAGCTGCACGTATATCGAGTTATGGATGCACTTGAGAAGTTTGGAGAGCACTAAAAAAGCTAGGGTTGCTATTGGCTACTCTTACGCTTCTTTTATGCTCTCCAAACTTCCTGCATGCATCTGTAACTCAATCCACTCATGCTAAGTATGAGCCAATTCTTTACTTCAAACAACTTTAGCTAACTAGTGCCAGTGACAACTGTCAATAAAATTTTAATCAGATATTGAAAAAGAGAACACATAGTGGAAGAGTAGCACATTACATGCATTATTTTGTTTAGCCTTGATTAACCATATTGAATCAAAATTTTGCCTCATTAGCATATGGTAACTTCAAAGACCTACCCCATGTTTTAAATGCTTTGTTCACATGAAAAGTCAATTTTGATAAAAACTCCATTACGTCCTAATCAGAAATTTCTGTATCTTGTATTACGCAGGAATGCCATAATGTTAACAATGCATTATTATCCAATTTGCATTCTATTATTTGGAGGTTAAAAACAAAAATAAAATTCAAACTCTGAGCTCTAAAAGTTGACAGTCACAGTTGCTTGTGAGAGGCGGTCGCTTTCAAGAGGTTCCAAATATAATGATTTGACTGGGAAATTGTTGGTATTTTGGAAAACTGGTTGCTGATGAGAGCCGGTCGCTTATGAGAGGTGCTTGACTATAGAGGAAAAATATTATACCTTAGGAAATTATACAAGACCATAGGTAGTAACATTCCAGGGTGGTTGAACTGGTAAATTGAAGGGAAATAGGTAAATATATATTAAGAAATGGAAACAAGACACAACAACACAGAGAAAAATGAAGAAAGAAATTATTAGGGTATGAAAGCTATTGTTCTGACACATGAATATAGGGCAAGTAGCTTTGAATAGAATTGAAAAGATTTATCAATAGAAATAAGTTATTAAAAATAGAAGAAAATTATGAATACTTGAGAAGAAAGTAAAAAGATCTAATTGATAAATTAAAACCAAATACTTTTCAAAAATTGGAAATTTTCTTATTTTCAATCCTCTCATGGAAGGACATGCATGTGATAGGACAATATTTCTTTTGTTTCAAGCATTTATTTTGCCAGTTCTATGAGTTGAGTAGACCACAGCCTAACCCAAGTATATGATAAGAAAATTCATTCATTTATATAGAAGGGCTCTTATCATGCGTTTACAAGCCTATGAATACATCTCTCTGACAGTATTGTCAGTAATGAATGAATTGGAATAGGAATATTGAAGAACATTATACAGAAAACAATGATAGTAGTAATTGTATGTTGTATCAACAACAATTCATCTTTATATATGGTACAGCATTAATCTTTATAGCTTATTGAAAATAGAAATATATACAATGAATGTTTAAATTAAAAATAGATGACAGAATTTATTGTTCACATTGTCTTATAGTTTGCTGATAACTATGAATGAAAGCCTAGAATAGTATGCCACTCTTGAAAGTACTTGAATGCAAGTTTTATAAACAACTTATTTGAGGTATGTATCCTAACATACACATAAAAATATTTTTTTCTATAATAACTGGCTCAAGTTTGTCAATGAAGCCTAGAATAGTATGCCACTCTTGAAAGTACTTGAATGCAAGTTTTATAAACAACTTATTTAAGGTATGTATCCTAACATACACATAAAAATATTTTTTTCTATAATAACTGGCTCAAGTTTGTCAGTTATTGACAAACTTGAGCCAGTCTATAAATGCTTTTAATGATTTGAAAATCAATTAGAGAAACTTCTTTTCAAAAATTTCAGTACCTTGAGTACTATAAGGAAGATCCCTTGTACTCATTGTTATGGATCTGCAATTTTAGGTTGTGTCCAAAACTGACTCATATTCTACAAGTTAATTAATCCATAAATTAAATTGTTTTTATTTCATTTTAAGGTGTTAAAAAATGTACCTCCCTTACTGTTGTCTGTTTGTAGTATAAAAATGTCTCAAATATAAATAATCTGACAGTCTCGACATAAATTGAAAATATTGGATAGTTCAATGTTACAAGTGTGTTATAAAGAAAAGGGAAAAGGGACGCTTGGGAATCCCTCAGGATAGTATGAACACTAAAATAATATTGTAATGTAATAGCCCATTTCTGAGTTTCCTTAAGCCTCTCTGTCAATTGAAAGCAAGGCCTGGCTCACAACCATTCATATAAAAATGAGTTTAATTTGCAAGTGAATGAAACTTCATTTTCATCTGAAAGGATAGATACCAAGAATCCCTCTGAGAAATAGGCTTAAGGTAATTTGGAAATGGCCTATTGTGTCACAAAGGAACCCAGTTTGATGTTAGATGATCAAGCTGTAAACCTGTAGATGACAAGTCTTCTGTATATGTGGTTTCATCTATAAGCTAATGGGTTGTGGCACAATTAACACATCAAAGTCTCTTAAGATGTTTCAAGCCTGGTTTTTGTGTTCACATTTGATAGGAACCCACCCATTTGCAGGCCAAAGCAACCGGTTTTCACAGGTGGGCAAAACTATTAGAGCTGGTTCTCTTAGGAAAACTTTCCGTTTTCTGTTAGAAAAATTGTCCTCTCAGCTAGTCAATTTGTCTGGTTCCCAGACCTTAATGAAACCTAAAATTTCATAATTTAGAAGTCACTTCAACTGTAAAGTACATGATTTTTTATCCACCTTGAAAATCTACTATTTATATGAGTAAACACACTGTATTTCCCTGGCGTCCCACATTTAGGATTACCCCAACTAATAATCCCTCCAAGAAACCATTTCTTCTTTTTACCTTTTGAATCAGAAAATAGAAACCCTCCCCCACTATCCCTCTTGCAGGAGTCCTTCATATTTCTATCATATCCTGCACAGAGCATGTTTGATGTTACAGGCCAAGTCTCTCTCTTGTAGGCTTTTTGGCAGTTTGAGTGTCCCACAACTGGCATATAAACCTGTTGTAATTCTGTTTTTGTTTTTTCTCCCTCTGTGAGTCCCCACCCTAGCATAACTCCCATAGCACCAGGGATTACTTTACGTCTTTGCTGTTTGCTTGGTAAACACACTGGGCGTACATGGTCAGTTATGTTGGCCTTCCATTTAAGTTTTATCAGCGCTAAGTCTGAGTCAAAAGTGTTCCAGTTAAAGTTTGGGTGAGACACTATTTCCTTACTGTCAATACTTTGGACATAAGGATCTCGTAGACCAGATTTAATGTCATGAACTCCTAGATGGACTTTAATATGAGAGAAAAGCTTCCTTGTGTGTCTGTTATAAACACAATGAGCAGCTGTCACCACCCAATTGTCTGAAATAAGAGACCCACCACAGTGAAAAAGGTCATTAACTGTTAGTGCCACTTGCCATGGCCACAGACCAGGAAGAGATGTACCACCACCAAATATTCTTAACCGCTGATATTGTACATTGTCAATACTTGAACTAGACTGTCCACATATAGGGAGGCAGTAAGGCACATCATCAGACCATGTTCCATCACGTTCGCAGTGCCGCAATCTTGGTCCATGAACATAATAATGTCTTCTGCAATAATGGGTAACATAGTAAGAACCGTGCTGTTCAATTTTCTTGTAATAACCATTTTCTGGTTTTTCAGGATCAGGACATGGATTTGGTGGTTTTAGATTAATTCGGGGTGGATAGGTTATTGGATGGATTGTAGGACAAGGTTCTGTGTTGCAGCTGACAGTTTGTGAATATTCTCCTTGACAATCCATGTCAATTATCGAGCTTTTGCAACTTCTTACTCTCTTCTGTTTGCCACCACCACATGTTTGGCTGCAAGTTTTCCATGTTGACCAAGTACTCCATTCTGCACAAGGTTGCACCTCACAGATGTTAGTCTCTACTTGAATGGGTCCTTTAACACCTGTACAGTTTGTGAGATGAAATGGACTCAGTCGTCTTCTGCAGTACCGTGAACGGGTCTGGTATCCTCTAGAACAAGTTGCAGAACAATGAGACCAGCTTGTCCATGGACTCCAGAAAGAATCATTGTGATGACTCTTATCCCTGCACTTGGCAATGACACAACTTTTAAACATGACATTTTTGCCAGAGCAGCTGTCACCACCAGCTTGAGGTTTGGGGCTTGTACAAAGCCTAAATTTTGCCTTGACTCCATTACCACATGACGATGAGCATGCAGTCCATTTAGTCCATTCACTCCATCCACCACTCACTGTACAGTTATGATAACAACTTTTTACCTGCATCAGTGGACCCATGCACAATTCAGTACTCAAGCCTCCATTTCTACTGCAGTTCCTGAATCGTTCCTGCTTTCCAAGTCCACAACTGACAGAGCATTGAGACCAACTTGACCATCTAGTCCATTTACCTTGATTAGAACAAGGTCCAAGAAAGCAGACCCGCATGTCAGTCTCATTTCCAGCACAGGAAATAATGTCACTTGCTTGCTCAACAGATTTAGGATTTTGATTAAAGCACAATCTTGTCCTTGTCTGCTGTCCAACATCACATGTTTTACTGCAGTCTGTCCAATTTGACCACTCTGTCCATTCTCCATGTATAAAACAAGGTTGCTTGCTGCAATGTTTACTCTGGTTAGAATTTCCAGAGCAATGTTTTCCTCCATGCTGTGAATGGGGATTGTTGCAATTCCGGTATCGCAATTTTATCCCTTCAGAACAAGTCTTGCTGCAATCTGTCCAGTTAGACCACTCACCCCACCCTCCGTCAATAGGGCATGGTATTAGCTGGCACATCTCAGTTTCAGTGGCCCTTCCAGTGCAGGGTAAACCCCCGTTGCTTGGTGAAGGATTATCACAAGTTCGTTTTCGAGACTTTCTTCCACCAGAGCAACTTTTGCTGCATTCTGACCATTGTGACCAAGCAGCCCATATGCCAGGAATGGGACAAGGTGCTTTGATACATAACTTAATTTCAGTTACTTCTCCAGAACAATTTCGTCCACCAAACTGTGGAACAGGGTTACTGCAAGTTCTGTAACGAGATCTTGTGCCATTTGCACATGTCTTGCTACAGTCACTCCAGTGAGACCAGGCTGTCCAGTTTCCATGAATAGGGCATGGACCAAGGTCACAGTTTCTAAGATCAGAAAAATTTCCTGGACAGTTTAGACCTCCATGCTGAGGTATTGGGTTATTGCAAATTCGGAGCCTTAGTTGAGATCCTCTAGAACATGTCACAGTACACATGGACCAGTTTGACCAAGATGCCCATTCACCATGGATAGGACATGGCCCAGAGTTGCAATGTTGCTTCTGGATTGAATCCCCATCACACAAGTCGCCACCATACTGAGGAGCAGGTTTACTACAGTTTCTATATCTTATTGTTGTACCAGATGAACATGATGCACTACAGCTCGACCATGAAGACCAAGAGGACCATCCACCATGAACTGGACAGGAACCTAAATAACATATTTCTGTTGCAATACCTCGTCCAAAGCAAGGTTTCCCACCATATTTAGCTGGTGGATTGTCACAAATTCTTGCCCTTATTCTTGTCCCCCAAGAGCATGTTACACTGCAAGATGACCATGTCGACCATGAACTCCATACGCCATCAATACGGCATGGTTCTCTGGTACAAATACGTCTTTCTTGGGGAGACCCTATACAACTATCACTTCTCAAACCAGTAAGAGAATGTTGACATGACCGAGTCCTGACTTCAAGCCCTGATGAGCATGTCTTACTGCATTCGCTCCATTCTGACCAAGCCGTCCAGCTCGCTCCACAGTCAGGGCCATTGCAACTCTTTGTCTTGATGTCCTCTCCTTTGCATTTCTCCCCACCTCTCCCTGGTGGGGGATTTGTACATCGTCTCGTCGAGACTTGGGTGCCGCGTCCGCAAGTCCTGCTGCAGGCATTCCATGGGCTCCACGCGGTCCATTGACCATCTACGCAGGTAAACTGCTTATCAGCTACGTAAAGAATGGGTTTTCCTTTTAGATGATCGGGTTGGAAACATATTGTACGAGAAGTGATGGAATGAATATATTTTGCCTTGGACTTAAGCCAGCCTTTTAACCACCGCAATTTGCAGTCGCAGTAAAACGGATTACCGCTAAGATGAGCGACTACTCCTGTTTTTAATCCAGCGAAAGCCCGTTCTGGAATTGATGATATGTTATTGCTTTCTAGTTTGAGGATTGCTAGAGCACCAAGCTCTCTGAGCAAGTTCGCCGATATGGTCACGATTCTGTTGTCTGTGAGTGTTAGTCTTCTGAGCGAGGTCAAATTAGAAAATGTTTCTTCATGAATACCTGTCAATTGGTTGTTTGCGAGTGATAGACCTTGCAATGCAAATGTTCCTCGAAAAGCATTTCCGGAAAATGTCTTGAGTTTGTTGTGGTGGAGATGTAATCGCTTCAAGGACGGCAGATCTTGAAACAATTCCTCTGGGATTCGCTCAATCGCGTTATTATCAAGATAAAGCTCCTGGAGGGCATTTAACCCCTGAAATAGGCGCCCTGATAGCGATGACAGCTTGTTGAAACCCGCGTTGAAAGATTTAAGGCTTGCTAGGTCACGAAACGCTGTGGCTGGCAAATCACGCAATTTGTTAGATCTAAGATTCAAGGTCGTCAAATACGTTAAATTCCTCAAGGCGCTCTCCGGTATCTCCGTAAGCAAGTTCATGCGAAGTGACAGAATTACCGCTTTAATAGGAATGAAGGACGGAAAGACCGTCAAACGGTTGAGTTCTCCTGCGAAGCCACAGTACATGTACACTTTATTCATCGTGGTGCATTGGCATTCTGTTGGACATCTCTTCATTTCTTGGTCTTTATCCTGAGACAAAACGACCCATAACGTGCTCGACAGAAACAGCAAACACCAAGCAACGCTGGAAAACATTCTACCTATAACTTGTGATGCGAGTACATGCGTTTGTTTAGTATCCGTTGATTAGAACTTGTTGAAGATGAAACTGCTGACCGTGAAAGCTGAAAAACAAAGTTAGGCACGTGTTAATCTTCACTGGTATTAAGCACGTGTTGTCTAGCGTTTCCGTGAATACAAATCTAAACAAACTGCCATTGCAAAGTTCAACAATAACCCCAGGTGAAATTTTGATAATTAGACACACTGCAGTATTTGGCTTGGGGCCATCGTGTTGGTCGCAAATAAATCACATCTAGCAACCACAAACTTCGAATGAATTTGGAATTTACAAGGTTGTTTACAGATGACTTGCATTAATGAAGTTTAGTGTCAAATCCGTTTACCCAGGGACAAAACGAAATCACGCTCCAATGGCACTGTGTAGCTGTATGCAATGCTTTGTTTAATAATTCTCGGTGGAGCTGTGCACGTATCTGCAATCTTCGCTGCGCTTTTGTCGGCAGAGCAGGCAGAATAATTCTGTTCACATTTTCTCCGATTATGCAACCAATACTGTTAGGCAGAGAACTACGATGGTTAACGCTTGCCATACTGGGTATAAGAAGTTTAGTTGTTTGCCGATTAAGATATTGGAATTGCGTACTGATAGGAGCCTCGTGATATTACAACTTACCTACAAAAAACCAACATTCAAACGAGATGGATGAAGACTGCTTACTTTACGCGTGCATTTGACCTCGAGTGCCGCGAAGATATGTTATCTAGGATTCAGTCGAAAATCCTTAAAACGGATTGGAACGCAAGTCTCGTTTAGACGGCGTTCGTCATAAATTCCTTGTCCAAAAGTAAGCAGGATGCTAGTTGCGTCCGACTACTTATAGCTTATAGTAGTTTTTAGCAGTCTAAGCTTCACGGTTGAACGAAAGGTTCTTCAAAGAAGCTATTGTAGTGGAAGTCGACACAAAGTGACCTGCAGGACACAATAGCTACGATAATTGCTCACTAACAAAAGAGGGTTATTATCTAAGATTTGATCTTGAAAGTTAATTGTCAAAATATGGAAGCACAAAGAACTTCAAAACGAGTTTTATATATCCAGTCTAAATAGAGACTCGCACTCTTCTTCTCTGATCAAGGACCTGCATGACTTCTGCTTTTTTTAACATCAAGAAAATAAATGATATACATGGATATATCTCACTCCCATGGAGGTATAGTTCAATCGCTAATGCCAATACTCGCATCACATGGTGAGCTTCATAGTCAATCTTTTTAAATGCTAACGACTGTTAGTACTGCTTGTACCCAGTGCTTGAGGCCTGTCAAGTTGACCAATCTTACGAACTTGATTCTAGTCAGACCGAATACGAGCTAATTAGTTTTTGGACACTTGACTTGCAGGTTTTTGTAAGTAAAAATTTACATTGCCATAGTATTGAACGACAATTAAGAAACTAACGTGCTAGCATTAACGTGCGTTTTACTGATGTACCAGACCTACAGCATTTCATCGAAGAAAAGAAAACGCCCTTCGTGTCTTGATAACTGAGAGGACAGTCTGCAGACCACCCACTACCCTTGGGTCCTTCGCGGAAACACCACGTTTACTCTCAATTTATCGCGTGACCACTTTTGCATGCACGCAAAATTGTGGCCATAAACTATTGAAAACGTCTCGTTAACCATTACAACAACAATAGTTCATTCAATCAATCTGCCCAGAATCTCTGGAGTGTCACGCATGTACTGGCGCAGATTACTTTCTCGTCGAACACGCCCACGAGAGGCAGAATTTTGTGAGCGGTTTGTCCATGTTTGTTTTCTTTTTACCCTAAAACAGCCAAATCTCTTCTGTGTTTTTCTATCCTATCTATCCTATTACCGTAAAAATGAATTACCTAGTTGGATCTCTTCTGTATGATACTGGTCGACGGAAGTATACGCGACACGCGATTATACCCAGTGCGAAGATTGTGTTCTAGAGCACTTCACTTTGTACCGCACTTGCAAGTCACTAGTTCAGTTATACGAACTTGACAACATTGAAACTCCCCCTTTGGTCTTGAACCTAAAAGTAACAATTGATCCTTCTCGTCCTCGCCTCGTGGTTTTGAATCATTGCATTGCCCACCACGATATGATAAGCTGTCCTTTTGTCTATTTAACCCTTTTATCCCACCTAGACATTTAATCTTATCACCGGGAAGTTACGGAGACACTGTGGCTTGGGGGTCGTGTTTCCGCACAAAAAAAAAAAACAATTTCCGTACCGCGGCATAATGACTGAGTTTTTGAAGACCACTTGTGGAATTTTATGTGTACCGTTTAAGAGTCTCTTGTGAAGGGTTTGCAGCTTAACAAACATTTTAACAAAGTTGTACTCGAATTACGTTCCTTATGAAGTAGACAAAACATTTGGTTTATCGGTGTCATAATCACGCGCTGGGCAAACCACAGCGTAAGCCGATGGTAAGTGATTTACAAACTCCTCGCGTGTTTTTCCAACATCCTAAGAGGCTTATTTTGCCGGCAAATTATTTAAGTAGTGTAGTATATTGCCTTTATGAGATGTAGTTTAACAGTTCAGTGCCTATAGTGTAAAAAATTGTTTGACCAGTCGCCGAACTCAAAGAGTTTCTGTTTTCGCGTTGCTCCCTTTTCTATGTTTGGCTTTTATATTTTATTTCCTGCAGCACCAGGTACTACTACTTCGGTAGGTTTTTTTGCTCGTCAGGTTTACCCTACAATTCTCTTTCAAAAAATTAAAAGTTGTGTTTTTATCGGAATTTGGATCTTACGGTATTGACGTTTCTGTTACTGTAAGTTTAAAGCTCATTTTCTCAACACGAGCTATTTTTGCCTTTAAGAACAGATATTTTGAGAAGGATCTGTCCACCTGAGCTGAAATTTTAAGGGTTTGTTGTTCTGAGTACGTTTTGTATTTTAAGCAGAGAACTTTTCCATCCAGTGTATTTTTGTTTCTGTATCAGATTTAACTGGTCACCATTTCATGTCTTAAACTTTTCAAAACTCTTCCTGCTTTAAACAGTAAGCTATATGTCTTCTTTTAAAAAATGTAATAATTAATCCTTTTGATCAGTTTTTGTACGATTTATCTTTTCTCAAGTAATCCCTGGCATTCCCCAACAGTTGGCAGATTTAATCAGCCGGTGTCAGGCTACAATACAGTTCTAGGGTCCAAAAATGTATATATATATATATATTTTTTTCATAATCTTTGGTCTTTAAGCTTTCTAAAAATGTATACTTTGCCATGGTTTGGAATAAATTCTTACCACGCGAGAAACGTTTGAAAAAAAACATATGTTTTTAGGTTAACGCCCAGTTTAATACCGGCGTATTTTTTGCTCAACTGGTGGCATCGCGATTAGTGCGCTCGCCAAAGTACAAAAGAAACCGTAGAGTTAAATCAGTTGTTGAGTAAACCTGTGCCGCAATTTCTTCTCTTTTTGGGGGTGATATATATGAAGCCGGGAAAAAACGATTACGATCAGAAATTTTGATGGTGGTTTGGACCGTGAAAATCTTACACAATTTGAAGCCAAATTATTGTTGATTTTGTCATGTTCCAAATTAAGAGCGCTGTTTAGTCTTCCAGCCAGACAAAAGTATATATTACTATAAGACCCATCTTACGCCTTACGTGTTGTGCCTCACTTTCACAGGGATCTGAAACTCCATGCACATTAGACGATGCAAACTAAGAGCAAAAAATGACTGTGCACAAGAGTGTGAACAGTCTGTGTATTTTGCATTCAAATTCTCCGGCCCTCGACTTTTTCCGTTACGTCTTGTTTGACTGTTTCATTTTACATTGTTACCATGTCAGCGTGTTACCATGTTACCATGTTGTGCTATCATCTCACCATGTTACCATACTATATGTTGCTACTATGTTATCGTGTTACCTACCATAGTATCATGTTATCGTTTTACCGTGTTATGGCGTTACCATGATGGCATGTTATTATGTTACCATATTACCATGTTATTATGTTAACTATACAAACATGTTATCATGTTACCATGTAATTACGTTACCATGTCACCACGTTATCGCGTGCCGTGTTATCATGTTACCATGTAATTACGTTACCATGTCACCACGTTATCGCGTGCCGTGTTATCATGTCGCCATGTTATCATGTTATCATGTTGTCAGGTTATCATGTTACCATGTAATTACGTTACCATGTTAACACGTTATCGTGTTGCCATGTTATCATGTTGTCAGGTTATCATGTTACCATGTAATTAAGTTACCACGTTATCATGATACCATGTAACTAAGTTACCATGTTACTATGTTATCGTGTTACCATGTCACCATTGCGGCCATGTTATTATGTCACCATGTTACGTTACCATATCGCCATGTCAACATGTCATGTCAATATGTTATTATGTTACCATATCGCCATGTTATTATGTTACCATGTCAACATGTTATTATGTTACCATGCTATCAGTTATCACGTTACTATTTTATGGTGTTACCATGTCACCATGGTACCATTGCCGCCATGTTATCATGTCACCATGTAAGCACGTTACCATGTTAAAATGTTACCATTACGCGAATTACCATGTGATCATGTTATCACGTTAATTATCATGTGATCATCCATCCACGTTACCATGAAACCAAATGTTGTTGAGTAAGATAAGACCAAAGGTTGGAGTAGGCAATTTACATATCGTTTGGAGTAGAGTAAATCATCAAGTTTACATTTTGCCTGTAGAGTATTTGTTTTTATTTTCTCACAGTGAGACTAAAAGTATCTTTGTTCACTCTGCTGAAGGAAACGTGAAATTAAATCAAGTATCTGAATCTCGTTCGGTATTTAGTATGATAGGACTGTGTGTGTGTGTGCAGCGGCTACCGTCTTGTACCCATACTGCGTTTTGAACTTGTCGCGTAATCCAAAGACTTTATCCGACAGTGCTAATTAAAGTAGCTATGCAAACGTTAGCAGTCGGTAAGAAATTGAATTTCTTTTCTCCTTGCGTTTTGTCGTGCCAGTTATAAAGACAATCTTGTGATCGTCAATAACACGGCTAGAGTAAATAAGCGCATAGATTGGCCACGTGGGGAATTTTGGGGGGAATTTTTGCGTAGTCTTCTTTAAGCCACGTGCCACAAAAGACCTTTAATGTTGAGGTCTAATGATAGGTTCAGGGCGGAGCTTATCCCGGTTTCTGTAGCATGAAGAGACTAGGAATATTTCAACTCCCCTCTGGATGGGATGCTAATCCATCGCAGGGCTACCCCCAGTATTAAATTCGCCGGTATCTATTTATACACCTGGGTGAAGAGAGGTACTGAGAGAATCAAGTGTCTTGCCCATGGACACAACGTAATGTTCCCGTCCTGGGCTGGAAACCGGACCGCTCGATCCGGAGTCGAGCGCACTAACCTTGAGGCCACCGCGCCTCCCACAATGGTCTCGTGATAAGCTAACTTTAAACTTTCTTTCCATCCTATGTGACTGAAAAGGTAACGTAACGGAGAAATTTTGTGTTTCACTACTGACGAAATATATTGCATTGCTTAGAGTTAATGAATTAATTAAGATGCATCAAGTCTTCACAGGGTCTGCTCCTAGACAAATTTTAGATTTATTTTCTAAATCAACAAGATCTACAAGATTCAGTAACCAATTTAATATCATTAGGGTGAAAACAGAATTAGGAAGAAGTTCCTTACAATACAGGGGACCAAATATTTGGAACTTTCTGAATAGAATGATCAAATTTTCTGATATTAGTAAAGAAGGCTTTAAATCAATCCTAAGAAAATATTCTAAAGACATCCTCCAATTTTCTTTTAACAAAGAAGCCATTTTGATTTCAAATAAGAAAGACGATTTTATTTATTATTAAGCTAATAAGGTATTTAATTCTAATTATGGTTCCATTTTTATCTTAGTTATTTTACTATTATAAGCAGGTCCACATCAGCCTTTTGGCTGCCGATCCAATATTGTTCATTCAATCGTGTCTTTTAACCTGCTCTAACAAATAAAGGATTGATTGATTGATTGAAATAATTTGGTGGCCGGGTCAGTTTGAAAGATGTTAACTTTACATAAATGATAATTATTTGGCAAACGTAATTATGGGTGAAATAGGTTTACGTTCATAAACTAAAGAGCGCGCTCCGTGTATCAGTAATGTCGCACTGAAGGGACCCACCTTGATCGTCTGAAGATACGACTATGGGTGTGTTGAACTACGTCTCAGACGATCTGATTTCAAACAACCGTGCCCAGTGCAATCTGAAAAGGAGCTAGATGTACGATATCCGCCAAATAATAGTTCTGTACCTGCTGTGAACTGAGCTGAGAAATACGCTTCAGGAATTGCAAATTCTGTTAAAGTTTGCCGGGTTCATTGATCATTTAGTGAAGCAATTTCAGTTGAAAATTGTACAAAACTAGTTCAACGGATTAAGGGATGGCGAAATCTGTCCCAACCGTGTCATCTCAGCCGCTGAGAGCATCAAAGTTAGACATGTCTACATTCTGTATTGCAGGGGATTTCTTTCTTCGTCTAAAAGTTTCACTTTCAGGCCCGAAATGGCGTGTTTTTCTTCATAAAGGACTCGCTTACAGTTATGTTTACCAACAAAGATTCTTCCAATACATCAATGGAGAGATGACCCAATGGGTCAGAAATAATTTGTGGTCAACACGCCCATGTGTTTTTACAATGCCCACTTAATCCTTGCGTCGGAAATCCAAAATTTACATAAAGGAAGTCCTAAGCCATCAATTGGAAATTACAAATTAGACAACAAGGATAATTAAACCAATAAAAAAGGTCTCAGAACTGAATCACGAGCATAATGAATCTAGATGACTTTGTTAACGTCACGGTAGAAGAGATACGCTGGCCATGAAAGGTTTTATTTAGTTTACGAAATATTCAGAATATTGGCTCATGTGTATGTTCCCTCCTTCAAACGCACCCATTTACTTAAAATATTTTCAACTCACTGCTATGGCCTCTGACAGAATTTTAATTCACACAGGAAGCGGCGTTTAAGAAAAAATGTCAGAAGCACTTCCTCGGGCGGCTTGCAAAGCAACTTGTTTTCTTAAATGCTAGGTATTAAGGGAGAGCCTAAACTTTGTCAACCTAAAATGCTCCATTAGTTTCATTTTCAAGTTCATTAGAAAGCGACATAACCAATGCAAGTCAAAAGCAAGGTATGACTAAAATAAATTTAAAACTGAAGAAAACTAGGGCAAGAAAATAAAGGTAAATCCAGTGACAGAATTGCAGTTGAAGCCATTTTCGGCTGGTTATTGTTTATGTGCAACCACAAAAATGTTATTGTTATGTTCGAAACGTCATCAAAAGACTGTACCGGCAGCGATTTGTTTAGAAAGTTTTATGTCGTTTGAGGTTTTTTCACTACTTGGGTTAACAGGTATTTCCCATTTCTCCAATTTAAAGCCCTGCACTGTTGAAAACAAGTTGTGTATTAGTAAATTCATTCGTCGTTACTCCCACGTATTAACCGCTAGAGTTATTGTTGATTTGTAGTATCTTTAGCCGACGCTAAGTAATGATATTTAAGTTATTATCCACTATAATGTTACGTATAACGATAAATGTGATATACATGCCTTACCTAACTGTCTCGCGAATCCGATCAACAGAGTTCCTTGGTATAAGTAATGCAATGATAATTATTCCAATTTTCTTTCTATTTAAAGGTTAATTTCAGGTGTGTTTAGGTCACGTGCCTATCAAAGCGCTGAGACTCTTCCTAGCCAAACAATGCACTTGATTTGCTATTCATCGTACCTTGACCACGCCCTTACACGTGTAAACACACCTTATATGACCCCTTGCTGCAACCTATGGTCACCTATTTTACGCCTCCATGTGACGTCCTCACGGCGGTACCGTGTAAATTTTCCAACTTCTTACCCAGCGCATTGTCTGTCTATTTCACTCGTGTATGAGTTCATGCGTCAGAGAAGACAAACCCAGGGACTTTTCTTCATTCGTGAAAAACAACCTCGTTCCCAGGGTCCTCTCTCTTCCTACCTCGAGAAAGTTAGGTAGGAAGAGAGAGGACCCTGGGAACGAGGTTGCGTGAAAAAAAAAAAAAAACATTGTAAACGCTTTCTGCCGTTTGGAAACACCACTGTACCTGCTTGAAAGACGCACTAACTTACGCACTAAGTGATGAAGATGTAAGCTAATAGAAATTAGAAACAAACTTTTGTCTACTTTGTAGGTTTCAAGTTCCAAGACTTACTGGGACGCTGCATTTGCTAATTTCCAGTTCACGTATTATAAAAGCCGCGACTTGTAAGAAGAGGGAAAATTTACATTAAAAGTTTTTACACTGTTTCTATGGTGATTGAAATCAAGGTTGTGATTCGTTGATTTAAATGACAACTTAAAATGTGATTGGTTGATTTAAACTACAACTTTGAATGTGATTGGCTTATTGAACTGT
>OMLO01000792.1_pt1 | contig 22470 bp, 13 predicted proteins | sample 1674811 | NCBI WGS metagenome assembly OMLO01 (sample SAMN06265003, study PRJEB25207) | coral metagenome | isolation source: Coral host | place: Mexico:La Bocana,Puerto Morelos, Mexico | collected 2008-11-13 | reverse complement strand
AGCGTAATTTGTCACCCATGATATTAAAAGGTAACCAAATGGTATACTCGTGAAATTAGGAAATAATTTCACTTGCGGTTTGTCAAAATTCTAATAATTTCCCTCGCCTAAAAGGCTCGGGAAATTATTAGAATTTTGACAAAACGCGCGTGAAATTATTTCCTATTTTCACTCGTCACCATTTGATTACCCATACTTATTACTATTTACAATTATTCATGGAAGTGGAGGAGAATAATCGTTTTAGTATGTACCACACAAGCTGAAAAAATATAATAAAATTTGCTCCTCAGTAACCAAAGTGAAACAGGAAGCCATTTTGTTTTTCTCTGTTTGCCCGGAGGTGAATAGTAGTTGCTATTCATCTCCAGCTAGCCAATCAGAATGCTCAGAAAGCACTATTCACTAGTGTGGTATATACTAATTATTAGTGTTAATAATAAGTATGGGTAATCAAATGGTGACGAGTGAAATTAGGAAATAATTTCATGTGCGTTTTGTCAAAATTCTAATAATTACAATTTTGACAAAATGCAAGTGAAATTATTTCCTAATTTCACGAGTATACCATTTGGTTACCTAATATCATGGGTGACAAATTACGCTCACAATCCTGGGTTACGGAAGCGTTGCCATAGCAAATTCATAATTTCACATGTGAAATTATAAATTACGGCTGAAATTTCGCACCAAAATTAAGGAGTAATTTGTCACCCATGATATTATAATAATAACTATTATTATTATTATTATTATTATTATTATTATTATTATTATTATTATTGTTATCATTATTATTTTTGAAGTACCTACCTTTCCCACAATGTTGGTTCTAATGGAGTCTGGGGTGTCAAAACATCCTTTGGTATTGTTAGATCACCAACAGGACGGCAGTCCAGAGAATCACCAGGTAGTGAAGGGATAATAAAGTCATCTTCTCCTGGCAAGAGGTAACAATTTTGTTCTGTGTCCTCTTTTTTGTCAATGTACTCCTTGCTAAAAAAATCATCTCCAGAAACCTCTTGTTCCCTTTTAACCAATATCTCTGCAGGTCCATTAACTATGGTCTCTGGTGACATTATTGAAGAGTTTACTCGCAGTAATGAAGCAGAAGGCTGTGAAACTTTAGACTCCAACTTAACACTGATTGCCTGACTGTTCTGCCCATGCATTCCTGCTGTATTTTGCAAAGCTGTTGTTTGACCCTGCAGGGAATACTTCTTAGCATTATGTGGGAAGGCAACTTCTGGATGTCGCTTTTGAGTGACACTTGTCAATATGTTCGCCGTGGGTAAGCCCTTTGTCATGGCTCCAACATGACTTTTGACTGCTTCAGGCCTGTCTTTATCAATACTCAGGCGATGGTGAAATGGCACCAGTGGCTTCTTCTTTTCTTTCTTTAACTTTGCGCTGTTTTGGCTTTGTTGTTGAGACGTTTGCTGCTGTTGTTGTTGTGGTGAAGGTAAAGGATGACTTGGTGATGGGATTGGCCGTGTAATACCAAATGACCGAACCTGGGTTGGAGCCTTTGGCCTAAAAGGAAGATATCAAATCAAACCTTTGATGCATTTTTTACCACTTTTCCTCTCGGAAAACCATCCTCAACACCAGTATTAAGGGAGCCAAGACATGGTATTTTAAACATGTACAAAATTATTTTTAAATTGAAGGATGCTTGAAAGTAATAGTCTATTGAGATAGCACCAAAGAGGTAACAATAAACTTAAAGGAGCAAGGACACAAATGACACACATTACAAATAACAAAGTTGAAAAATTTAGGCTAAACTTTCAAGATGCACAAACATTGACATACAGTTGAACCTGTATATAACAGCCACTCTTGGGACCAAAGAAAGACAAACATAGGACTGCTGTAGGGTGGCCATCTAATACATGTAACATGTACAGCATTTGTATAAGCAAAAAAACGGGGCATTGAAAACTGGCCACTTAAAAGAGGATGGTTGCTTAATACAGGGCCGTTTTACCGGTATACAGGTTCGCTGTTGCTCTGTTAAGGTTACTCATTCCTTCAAAATCCTCATTTGCCAAAAAAAATTAATAAACGGTTGACATTTTGAAGGCTGGCATTTAAAACTATTGACTACGAGTATCCTACTCTGGGACGAATTCCACAGATTCCAGAGGTTAAGTACCTTTCTTTTCCACACTTCTGTTCTTTACACTTTGTCATCATAAGCTGCAGCCCACCTAACTAGTGAATTATTTACAGGCTGTAGATTGACTAATCGACCATACATGTTAATTTTGTCCAACATCTAAAATTTAGTGACACTGTTAAGCTGAGTAAGCTTCTGAAACTCACCTGCTGATGTTACTACTTGATGTACAAGAGCATGAAGTGCGCTTAAATGGCTCCTCAAAATCCCACTGTCCTACTGGTGTGACTTCACTGGAACTATCCATCTTCATGAAAGATGGAGTTGCTTTCGAGATGGAGCTAAGGGAAGAGCTTTTGCTAAAGAGAAAATAATTACAAGTAGTGGCATATTAATGTTAAAAGTCTCATGGTTTATTAATTAGTGCGGGCTTTTAATGCAAGCCTTTGAACTATTACATGCATATAATTATTGATTGTAACGTGGACATAGCCCTAGATACAATGCAGTGATAAGTGGATAGAGATGGTGAATTTCAAGCTTCAAACCCATGACCTCTCTCTTGGGAGGTCATGGGTTCATTTCCTGTCAGGGACTCAGAATTTTCTTTGCCCCACACTCGCGTCACGTTTATCAATTCACCTTTCAGATACAGTGCGTGTTACTAAACAGTGAACTACAAGTAACCATCAAAGATAGTTGCTTACAGTAGTATCCCTACAGAATGCCATTTACATACTTCATTGCAGGTTTGGTAACTGTGATCTCCTGCCAGACTTCTTGCACCAAGGAATGCGTCAGTTTCTTCTTGTCAACAACACCAGGGGATGTAGCCTTAGGAGTTGGTGGCCGATTTACAGGACCTGTAACAACATCTGCAGTGTTGGTATCAAGAGGAGACGCTGGAGGGGTTAGTGATGATGGACCAGCGCTGGACGCTGTATCAGTACTGGTTAGCACAGACCCATCTGCAGATTGTTAAATGTCAAGGGTTAAGAGGTTATAAGAGTTAGTTCATCACTGAGGAACTGGAAAGGTCAGTGAATTGTCACTGGCTCAAAGTTGTATTTCCATAAACTGTTACAAATGTTACAAAGTTAAGTGTTAATCATGACATGCGCAAGTTCCAAACAAGCTATATTATTGGATGATCCAAAATATGATGATAGCACAATTACAAGTAATGCACAACAGTTAATGTAACTACCAAAATTGATGCATAACTACATGTTGTGATTAAAATAAGCCATTTGCGAGTGACCTTGTGCCTCAAATTCAAAACAAGTCCTTGGCTTGTGTAAAACCTTTAATACGAAAATGAGTTTGATTTGCATGAAAATGAACCAGTAGGCAAAACACATTTTCATTTGAAAGGTTTTCCATGAAGACTCATTTTGACACTGAAGCAAATAACTTGATGTGGCCTAAATACATTGTAACTTGCACTGAAGACAGCCAACAGATGCCCTACTCTCTTTACTTAGTTAGTAATAAACTGGCACAAATCTCATCTTTTGACACCCACCAGCTCTCTCCTCTTGAGGCACCACAACATACATGGAAGGATACCACATCTGTGTCTCTTCCACAACAACCATGACTGCTGCAGGAACACCCTTATCATGACACTGACTTGCTGACTCACTCCAGTCAGAACTGAAGTCCAGTGGGTAAAACTTCTTCCACTCTTCAACAAGTTTACTTGAAACCATCTCATCCAAGTGGCTAGTCTGACCTGTCAGGAAACCTGACAGTCCATAAGGGCCTAATAAAACTGAAAATAAAGTGGCATGTGGTTACTTCCAGTATCATGTGGGTTTGATAAGAGAAAAGGGGACAGGAAACCAGAAGTAGAAGAAAAAAGAAGTACATGGAAGGCGGAGGAGAAAAACACCAAGTAGGATTCCACATTGCAGTTTGATGTGAGGTAGAGGCAGGAAACCGGAAGTAAAGAGGGCATGAAATACATTGGACCTCAAAAAATGAGAAAGGGGAACAGAATGAACCCAATGTGACAAGGACTGGGAAATTAACTTTGATAACATAGTATTAACATTGCACAATAGAAAAGGCAAAAAGATGCAGGAGCCATATAAAGGGAGGAGGTATCTGTAACAATCAGGAGTAAACCGTACAGACCTAATCCTGCCCCCTCCCCCTCCCCCCACATACATTGCACATACACACACCCTGCCTCTTCCTTAATATGTCCCTAAAATAATATTAAACTAAAAAAAGTAGTTTGCAGTCAACCTATCTAAAAAAAACCTAATAATCTGGTACACACTAAACCACTTGCAATACCTGGAAGTCCTTCTTGTCGGGTTGCAGCAACTGCTACATCTTCGAGAGTAAGATGGCGTATCCTTTGCTGTCGTTGAATTTCTACAGCTGTGCAAACGGAACTCTCACCATGGATAAAGAAAGAGAAGGAGAAGGACAGATGATTTCTGGTAGTAAGAAAAAAAGAGAGCAACAATCAGTTAGTTCATCTACATCAAAATGTCTTGAAGAATAATTGGCAAAATGATTATGTTTCACAAAGTCAGTTTAATGCCTTGACACCCACCTTGAATTTACAGTCCCACTGTTTTCACATGGCGTTGTGAACCACTTTCCCAGACGGACAAACTTCCTCGAAAGCAAACATCTAAGAAAAAATAATTGCAACAAGCATAAGACTGGATATACCATATGTGCTCATGTATAGCTTAAGTGTAAATTGTATAAATGTAAACATTTACAGGCTGTTGTGTCAATACTAACAAGAACTATAATGGTAAAAGATTTTACAGTTCATACTGCACAAATATATTACATTTAGAAACTGTTTCAGATCAGAGTCCTAAGCATGCTGCGTTCTTTCAAAGCTAGAACACAAAACCTTCAACTGGCATACAATTCTTACCTTTCTATTAAATTATGTAAAGCTTTGAATAACAGTGATCTTGGTTCGTGAGGCAAGCCATCTTCCCAACACCCATGACATGATTCTGAGAAGTATATTAGAGAAGTCAATTTATTATTTTTGTTAGCTGTAAAAACAGATCAAGACCTTAAGAGAATACTACGTACACATACAATACAGGTGTTCTTGCAATCAGTTTAGTCTGCATGCAAACAAACAACGTAATTGAAGAACACATCACAGCTGACCAGCATTAAGACATTATAACATTAACCTCTTATTGTTATTGCCCTGTAAAAGTGACCGGCATCAAATTTCTCCCCATAAAATCAATTCATAATCATAACAGGGGGTCATAAGATTTTAAGACGTGATCACCGAACACAAATTGTCTTGATTTTCAAAGACATTCTCCCAGCTAATTCTACAAGAAATTCATAAAGAATGGTATGGAGAAATAGTATGTTGACTTAAGGGATAAAAAGGCTGTGCTGGCCTGAAATGTCTCAAGAGCTGGTCATCCTTAGGCTATCAATTTTAAAACCTCCTGCAAGCAAAAGGACACCTCTTGATTCTTGAACTACAAAAAAACAACAAAAGACTTAGCTCTTGACAACATTTGTAGCTAGGCTCACTTTTTTGTTAATACTACATGTAGTAAGAGTTTCTTTCAATCAAGTCAGCTAGAGATTGGGAGACAACACTAGTATGGAACAGATAGACAAAACTTGCTTGTATGTTCTTCATAGATCAAGGCTCTGGTTATTTTGTCATTTTGGGTTTTTTGCTGGAAAGTAAGATATACCAGACTGACATGACAGATTGGCCTTCCTTATTGACGGCCACTAACCATAAAATTGACAAAATAGGAAGAGGATTAAGCTCCCAGTGGGTCCACAGTTACTTTGAAAAGGTTTATGATGGAATTTTTTAACAACCAGAGACAAAAAAAAATACTTATTACTACTAAATTCATAGAAAAGGTGTTCCATTACCTTTCAATTCTGCTGATACAATCCCTTGCAAGTTAGGATCGTCACCAAACCAGAAGACCCATAACTCTTTTGCACTGCTGATACTATCAGGATCACTGTTTGATTGACAGCCTGTCAAAGGGCTCCTCCGCCACGCACACAAAATGTCATGACTGAGGGCGGACGAGAATGACTTCAACACAGGATCATCCACAGGGTTGGCTCCGCATGCAAGATTGAAGACATACTTCCGCCACTTCAAGCCACATAAATCAGTCTGTCAAAGAAAGGAATTTTCAGTTCAAAAATTTCAAGCCATTTTTTTTAGAAACTTAACAGTAAGCATTTATCCAGTAATGATGGAGATTCTATCCCACACCTCAACGATCTTCAGAAACCAATGGTTGACAGATCATTATTTTAAAAACTCTCCAAGCACCTTGCAGGTAAAAGCTATGAATTCAATTTGATGTAACTTATGTAACTGTAAATCAACGAATTAGATATAGTATTGTATAGATTAATGCTATGTTAAGTCGCACTTATTTAAATGACCTTGGACTTTGAATCTCTGACTGACAATTGATCAAAGATCTTGATTAAGCTTTCATCAGCCACTGAATTGAGGTATGCAGGCATAACAAAGGAAGTACAAGGCTAGCAGGCCTTACTTGTGCAAAAGCAGTAACAGCAGTAACAGTGGTTCATCTGAGAACACTGTTATTGTTATTATCATACAGTACTTATAACATGTAGTACAACAAAAATTACATCTAGGCCACATAGAGTAACTTAGACTACACGTACGTTGTTTGACATTTTTCAGGCATCAAAGAATTGAAACTGCATCAACCTGTCTAAATTTCAGTCAATTTTCTTTTTTTTTTCTAAATGCCCCCTAGCTGATGAATCGAAAGTTCTGTCTTCTTGACCTTAAGTTCTGTGACAGCAGTCCAATGTTCTATATGCACAGTGAACACCAAATTGCTGTCACTTTTATAAAATTTTGAAATCTATGAAGGCTTAAATCCTTTGTTTATAAAATTCTATGGTGCAATAACTAATCTGGATAACAATCAATCTACTTTACACCATGTCTGAAATAAAAATAAAAATACTTCCAGACCAATAAAATTGATGTCTAGCTAAATTTCAGTATATGAAATTAACCCTTGTGATGTATGAATTATTGCTTTCGTTTGCCACCCATTTCTTAATTAAATAACTACAGAGCCTTAAGCCATAGATACTATAAATTAATTACCGTTTTCAGAACAAAAACATAAAAGAAAACATTCTTGAGAAATGAAATTTATATTGTCAACTTTTACAGTCTTTTGGTTCATTCTCCTAACAAGAGAAGACTTTGCAAAACATTTTAAAAGAAAAAGGTGTACTTTCATTTTCTGATCTAATTTAATGTACAAGTTACATTTTCTCACTTCATCTTTTTCATAAACTAAGTATACAATATACTTGTAAGGTTAGTGCCAGCCGCCATAGATTTGCATTTGATAATGACATGGGGGTTGTTCAGATGTCAACTTTTTATTGCTCATTTTTCTTTTTAAAAATTCACTTAAAACATTTCACAACAGATAACTTGTAAATTGCTTTTCATGTGCAGTTACCGACAGCAAATACAAGCTAAAGACTAGCACTGGGACAATATCTGATACAACAAAGCCAAAAGGACAATATCACAAATGACACTGAATTGTTTCAGTGGATAAAACAGAACCTCGGCATACACAGTAAACTCATGGCAAAACAATTAGTTGATTAAATCACACCCAGTAAAAATATAAGATACACAACTGGAAGCCAGGAACATTTGTTTACAGTAGAACCCTCCAGACAAAAAGATAAATATTAAATACGAGTACATCACAAAACATGCACGATATATGCTAATTGTAATAGTAAGTAGTACCAAATATAGACCAACAGGTAAATTTTTATCCCACACAGGGAAAATAATATATATAAAGGGCCAAGATAACACTTCACATTCTAGGAGATTCTGTGAGATATGAACAGAACTGGTCTTAAAACCAACATAAATGAGGCTTTAAATTCTAGTCATGATCCCAAAACATACATCAAAAGAAATATTAAGACTTGAAACCACTGGAAAGTGGAGCAGATTACATTTTATACAAAATTATACAAATGAGTATTCCTCTTGATTTTAAAACTGTACATTATAAAATGTGATCTAACTAATGCTTAGAACAACTTATAAATTCGTACAAATGTATGTGCAGAGATGCATGCATTTCTTTTGGGCTCATTTGCAGAGTTACTATTTAAGAAACTTCAGCTATGTGGCATGGGTAGCTGAGTACATAACTGTACCAATTGTTGTATACAAATGGTTGCTCAAAGCATCTCCAACATTTTAGACCACTTTTAAGATCACATACATGGGTTGTACTCATAAAATAAGATAATTAACTAATATCCTGAAGGCAGAGTGGCCAATATTGTCACTGAACTGGTGATTTAAGTCCTCATGTTCCTCTACACCTATATTTTAATGACAAGCCAAAGTAATAATAAACTAATTTTCTCGCCACGCAGCTGTAGAGAACATTTAGGAAATGAAATTTTTTGAGTACCAGCAAGAAGGGAACAACATCTCTTCTCTGCAGATGGCTGGGAAATTATACTACTTAATGTGTAAACATCTTTTTCTTCAATCAGTACAGAACTAAGGCAAACATGAGCTTAGCTCATGTAGTAGGGTTTCAGAGTTACTAGCCTAGAGGCTACATCTATTGTTTCAAAATAAGATGATTGTGGCTGTCCAAGGCTTGGCAAAGATTCAAATAAAACATGTACTTAAAAAATGGACCAAAGGGTAAAACTACAAGTGATTGCGCCCTAAGGAGGTCATAAAGATTTAGGATTACCTGATGAAATACTGCTTTCTAGATTATACCTATCTAAATTTGGAGATATTAAAATTGAAATAGGATAGAAGTGAAATAATTAAAAAATATGGTGCATGTTTCCAAATAAAACAATCAGTCAACTAGTACAGAATAATTACCACTGATAAGTCTGATTACAAATTTCTACTCTTATCGGATCTTTTCGCACATTATAATATTTAGCACCTCTTGGCAAGAGGTCTCCGTCTATGTTAACAAGTAAGTTGAAAAAGTTATGAAGCAAGCTTGCTTTTAATTTACAAAGTGTCAACTTTAATTTCCTGAATAATTGAACACAGACTTGAAAAAGTTAGGTATTTCTTTTTAATCTGAGAGATCTCATGATGGCATCTGCCCATAAAAACCAGTGTACCATCAATATGACATTTGAAGGCCAAAAAAGATTAGAAACATTTCAGAGATTGCACTAAACTCAAAACAATTTGCAGATCGCACCAGACTATTATTAATGCACATGATGATATCCAAGTTTTATTTATGACCAAAACTACACTCAAACATTAAGTATTCTTATTTTGTTTAATTGTCAACAAGTAAACCATTTGTGTCAATAATTACAGTATGCAGCACTAGTTTGTATTACACAATTTTACTCACTGCCTGGTCAAGTTTCCTCACTTAAATCAATGACATTTCTAAAACTTCTAAAATTTTAGTTTAATCTCAATTTCTGACGCAAAAGTAGCAGAAATAGTTTAAGTATATTTTTCTTATTAAAGCTTACAGCTGGCCTACTAAATTCAAAGCTCCTCTGTCCATAATTTTAAAACGTACAGGCAATAGCAAAATAGTAATTACAAATATAAAGTTCTTACATAGGATGTAAAAAAATTCACTTTTCTGCATGGCAATACATACATGTATGCAGACTGAATCATGTTCACCTCTTGTTACTTAAGTAGAACATTTTCAAAAACAGTTCAGTATAAGGATAGCCAACTCAAAAACCTGAATTAAGATAAGAAATTTATATAGAGCATTGTCCATTTAGTTGAGCATTCAATAATAAAAAAACACAGATTACAAGCAGGATAGTGTTCAAGTAAGATCGGTACGAAGAGAAATTTAGTACTGCTTGAAAAATGTTTTAAGTGTCAATTCACATGCCATGATTTTCCTGTGGGGTCATTTGTGAAAAATTAAATGAATGTGGCAGTGAATTACATATTGTTGTCTCACAAATACAGTAATAATTTGCCTTTAAAGGTTTCTTGTGATATGCACATGTCCTTTGGTTTAAATATAGTCCTGTCACATTCTTTCAAGCGATTACTTCTCATGCTTATCAATCATCACCATGCCTAGACATGCAGTGAAGATACCTCTTAAATTAAAATACAGTCTGATTTAGAAGACCTTGAGCCATGAAAAACAAATTTTAATAATATTACCGGAATTAGCCACGCTTATCCGTCACCACAAATGTTACACATCCCCCACTGCAGTAAATGAAATACCTCTTAAATTAAAATGCTAATTTATCATGCAGTCTGGTTTGAAAGACCTTATGCCATGGAACACCAACTTGCGTAATCAGAGTTGTTTTCTAAGCTTTCCCCCCAAAAAGGAAGGCTCTACTAGCACTGCTGAATTAATAAATAACAATAATATGGTCAGTAAAACCATGGTGTGTATAATATTTGAACTTAAGAAGTTTACCAAATTTGAAGTTACTTTGTGTGTAAACTTTTTTGCTTGTCACTAATAAATCTAGACAGTCCACCTAATATAATTAGCCAGCCGGAGATATGCCACAGGAAATATATTTGTTTACTTATCTTGGGACAACAACTGCTATTGTCACTCTTAGTAATTACGGTCCATGTCAACTAATAAACACACATAAAAAATATTGTATAATTTAATTGTAAAATAACGCAAGATGCTGCTCAGTATCATTTCAACAGTTTCAAACTAAACAAATGAAATGGCATGATGTCAAAATAAAAGGACTTTAAGCAAGTCTTATTAAATAGATTCAATGCAACATGAAAAGAAAGTGTTGTCCAATAGCTAAGGGGCTAATGGATTTTCCAGTTGAGCTGGTGAATTTGGTCCATCAGCAATTCAAATTAGAGATGAAGTAGCATAGAGGAATTTGTTTTCTCGGTAGCCTGCATTCTATATTCCATATTCTATTGTATTCAGTATAACATTATATTCCATATTCTAGATACTATATATTTATTCAGTATGTAGAATTTCTAATTCTTCAGCTATACCGATTTCAAGAGAATCATACAGTTCTGTACATGGTGGTCATTACTGACAATACATGTGTATTTTGTTCCTCTGGAAACACATACATTGTAAGAAAACCTCAATGACTACTTTTTGAAAGCGGCCACTAAGTGAAAGTCTTGAATTTTCTCTGTTACAGTGTTGCAAGTAACCAATCTTGCACATAGTGAAAATGCCCGTAAACAAGATATCAATATTTTCCAAAATGGGTCACTGATCACCAAACATGAGGTTTAACTAGCCAGCCAAGTAATTGGAAATGGTCCAATATACTGCTGATTCATTTATTACAAAGAACACCTCAGGATAGACAAAATACATTGTTCAACTGAGTTCCGAAAAGTGTAAGCACATTACACTGTAACAGTCTACCTTTTTACATAAAAATATAATTCCACAAAACAAACCTTGTCAGGCAGAGTAAATATACACAGTGCAAATAGGTGCCTTGCAGACTAAGAAAAAGTTTATTAACATAAACAAATATTTTTGAAATGCAATCAATTTTTTTGTCTTCTTGATTAAGAAAGTGAAAGACAGAGTTGACTATTTTTTTTAGTTTCATTTTGCTTTTGTTTTCTTTTTTTCACCCCCACTGTGCACACCTTAAACTGTCTGGCTCTCAAAACTATGGTATGTCTTTTTTATGGTCATTTCTCTATTGAAACAACATGTACACTGTAGCAGAACTAGTTTGGGTTAAGAGTATAAGGCGAGACTAGACTTCTTTCACAATTCATATTTACCACATTTATCAGGAAACAATCTGCAGGCTGGTAGTGAGGTTACATTTGTTGATTTGTGGTAATTTTCAATCCACCTCAAACATTTAATCCAACATTGCTGCAGCTGAAGCATGTTACCCAATTTGACTTTCACACAACATTGTTGCATCAAAATAGCAGGTTGGGTGACAATTGTGTTGCTTTGTGCTACAGTCTCACTAACAATTTTCAACGGAAAAAAATCACCCTTACATGTAATATCTACACCATGAAAATACTAAGTTTGGCTAATGCTCTTGGAATATGAAATATATAGCCTAGCCCTAACCCTAAACTATAAAAGCCTATTGTATCATTGTAGCACTGAAAGCAAGTAGAATTCAATTGGAAACATCAGATTCATGATATGCTTTTACAAAAAAGGCATTATAATTGATACTACAGTCAGACCTTGATAATTCAAACTTGTTTTTTTTTTCAAATTCCTCATTATTTTAAACTCAAAGCCATTATAATAATTTTCTCCTGGATTTGTCCTTCATTTATTTAATATCAGCTATTTCAAATGCCCTTTATTTCCCCTGTGAGTTTGAAATAGGAGCGTTCTACAGTACATATATGCAGAATATATAAAACAAAATTGATCTCTCGCAAAGTGAGTTAATTTAGATGATGTTGCATTAACTCAATGAGACACAAATTTGACGGCATTGCATGTCTACAAATTCCTCAAGTTGTTATATATGCTCACCTGAATAAGCACAGGATTATTGACTATTTATTTGTCCTAACAACGGACAGTCTGAAATATGGCTCAACCACAACTACAAACATTACAAGACAAACATTCAACATCTTTTCAACAACTCCTTTTAACAATGTATTTCATATCTCCATTTTTGGAAAGAATCTGTAGCAAGTGGTAGTCTTGCTGAAGTAAACAGGAAATAGTTTCTAGCTAACATGCGGTCAGGAATTTTTATCATCATTTTAAGCAGGAAGTTCAAATCATTTACAGAAAAAAAATCCATGTTTAAAAATTAAAATAAAGTTGCTGCTGAATAAGAATTGTTTACAACAACAAATTGTTCATCTTGCAACAGGATGTTCAGGCCAAATTCAAATAAATATATATGCCACGTGACAAAGAATGTGAAAATAAATCCAAAAATATTATGTTAAATTAAGCTATCCTCAGTCTACAAAGCTGTCAAGAAAAGAACTGAGTGGTATAAAAAATATAATGTTACATGTGGCTGGTATTAAATGCCATAATCAGCATGACCACCATAGTCCCAGCTTAGCCTGATGTAAGCTATTTAATTGACACATGGTTTAGCAGATAATATCAAATATTAGGTGGTATATATTTAAATCTTGCATAAACTATTTAGTTTATCACAAAAAGTTGGGTTCTCAGTTTGAATAAAGTAAGTTGAAGTCTTTGTACCGTAGTATAGATCACAGAGTTCAGAGCCTACAAGATATTTTAAAAAAAGTAATCAAATTTTGTGTATGCAAAATTGGACAGGAAGAAATGCCTGCAGGTGCCATGAAATTAACACTCCAATGAAACCTTCCAAAATTCACACAAATAGACTATAGCTTAGTCTGGGGTACAAAGATATTAGATACAAACAGATTTACAGCAAAACATCAAGAATGTTGTGACTACTCATCTTGATAATTCCATCATCAATATGATTTCATTTTCAATATGCACAGAAGTTGATGCAAAATGTAAACATTCACTATCCATCAATCAAGAACAATCTTAACTCAGGCAGATAATTTTTAGCATTCTGATAACCAACTCATACTTGAATACAGTACATACATAATAAAATAAATCTACCCAGAAAAGAGTACAAGGTTTTTTTGTTCTGTTTTCAAAACTAAGTTAGTGTTCAAAATATGTGTAAAATTCAAGCATGTGTTATAAGATCACGAATTTTCACAGTTGAATAGCTATAAAAAATGATCTAAAGTATAACTGTTCTCACACTTTTAACATGCTGTGTGAAGTGCGCAAATTGAATCTTTTGCCAAATAATTCAAAAGAAAAGGATTATCCTAACTGAGAAAATGTCACGGAAACAAATGTCATGGTAAAATGCAATGACTGTAGTAAAAAGACAACAGATATCAAACATTCCCTAACAACAAATTCACAACATTTAGCAAGGGGTTAAATGAAAACAACTTGAATGCTTCAATCATTTCAAACCACAATATACAACACTTTGTATCAAAAAACAGCAAAGTTATCTGTTTTATCACATTATTGTGGATCTACCTTACAATGATGCTCAATGAAAGTCAACAGGGGAGAAGAGTGCTATAAATAAATTCTGATTTAGAGACAGTTACCTTGGTTTTAAGGGCAAAAATAAATTATTTTACTGATCCTCATGAAAATGAAATGTTCACCAGGAAGAAACTGAAACTTCCTCTCCCCACAAATTACCCTTTTCATGGACATCACATTTCATTACAGAGGTGGCAAATTGAAAAGATTAACCTGTTGAAACCTATGCCCAAATATTGCACTCAAACGTGGATCACACTTAGAATTCTTTGTTTTGGGCTAATTCACGAGCTATGGTAATCGAAGAGAATAAGCCAGACGTCTTGAACACCACAGTTAAACAATTTCAATGCACATATATACAACTTCCAAATAAAAGTTGGATCTACGGGTTAGCTCTAGAATTCGTTATCATCTGCAATCACAGTGTCAATGACCCATGATTTCACGAACGCTTGTTCATTACACATTGAAATCGACAAACGAAATCAACAACCTTCGTGAGGAGGAAAGTTACTTGAAAATCTCTTACTCCAGACAAAATAAAAAAGCTAAAAGTTCCGGCGACAACGCGCCATTGTAGTAATACATAATTATCATTCTATAGTACACCTTGCATGAAAATTAATTAAGGTGCTAGAGGAAAACTGCGGTATGAAATGTTTCACCCCAGCGCGCGCCTAGGATCACAAGTAAATAGTTGACCGGACAATGTCGGCGAGATGGTTCCACTGCTTACATGAAACATTCGCCCAGGAGTAAACAAGTAAAGATCAATTCTTTCTCAATAAAAACCCAGTCATCTGATTAATTATTCAGTCTGTCCCTTTCAATCGCTGAAGAGTTAGACAGTTCCAAATTTGACACCGCGACAAATTCGCAAAAACGCGAGCGATAAATATGTTAGGGGCAAAACAATGACACTCGTGATTTTTGGCTAATTTCTATTTTCTAGAAAACGTAGATACCTCGATATTTATCGCCAAGGTATAGTAAAATCAATCGCCTAGCAAAGTTACTTGCCCTCCGATGAAATTAAATACAATACTTAAAATCGGCCCCTTATACCGGAAAAATATTGCCCAGCACAAGGTTTTGGCTTGCAGGTAAAACATATACGCATTGAATATTTCGGTTAGGAATCAAGTAAAGTCGTCAAACTACCGATAAAAATGGCATTATAATCAAAGTACACTTTCCTAAGCTTCGAACAAACTACATACATATTAGAGTTTTATTTACGACTCAGGGAAATAATCCTGACAAGCACGCACGTATCCTGAAAAATGTCATAAAGCGAGACGAGCGGACGACGAGATTATCGATCGTCTCGTTCAAATACGCACGGCTGTGCAGTTTCTTTGACTAGAAAGATTCCCCATTGAAGACAAACAAAGGGAATCCCTGAATGATTCGTGTAAACGAATGCAAAGCACCAAAGCAAGTTGTTTGTAAAATCATCTCTTAGGTTAACCCTTCAAATCCCCTACGACAGAACCTATTCACTTCCAAACCAGCCGTGTGTACGGCTTCAAACCGATTTGTCAGCCTAGATTTGGTGCATAAATTTTCCCTCAAACCACACGGCATCAATCGTTTCCGATGCAGTACTCAGAAGCGAGGGATTTCATCTTACTGGAGGCAATTAAGGCGAATATTTAGAATGAATTAATTCCACCGTTTGTTAAATAGAGGCCATGTTCATTACGACATGCAAGTAACTCTACAACACGCCCGCGAATTGGTTGTGTTCCGTTAAGTTAACCTGAGATTCTCAACTCTAGATCTTCTATTTGCACTAGAGGAGCGAAGCATCCTCTTGGTAATTGACAAATAAATATTCACATGCTTTTAGAAGGAGTCACAACCTTACAGAACACTGTAACATGTGACAGAAATAGAACCCTCACAAATCGAACGAAGGAAACTCTTACCAGTGCAAACACATTTGAGCAGCATTCATCCAAGTCTGAGCCATGAAGCATGGGAGTCGAAGCGGTCATGCTAAGAGCATGGCTTCCCAAACATCGGACCTAAATAACGAGCAAAACACAAGGAAAAGCGAACCGCTAATCGTTTTTCGTTCAAAGGAAATCGGAAAATAAGATGGCAGCAAGTGACGTTGCCGAGGCGGGCATAAACCGTAAGTTGATTGGATGGTAGGTGTCATGTGACCAATAGGCACGGGTCAAGCTCTCTGACTTGATGCTTCTGAGCGAGTGGCTTCGGCAAAGTGCAAAATATACAGTTTACTTAGTATCGATAACTTTTTGATCTACTTCAATTTATGATAAAACCTCAGCATTTGCCACTATATTCTACCCAAAGTTCCTTCATTTGAAGCTAATTTTATGGCAATTATAATTATTTCCATTCTACTAGGACAGGCTTCTTGGTCTGGTTCGTGACTGCACTTTGATAACCCGGCGGGAGGTCTTCGCAAAAAATAATCTTCTGTTGTAAACAAATCCGAAGATCGCCCAAAAGAAAACTGAAAATTTTGCAGATTAACAGCTTGTTTTCAAAAGGCAAATTGATTAGTTCTAAAGGTAAAGTTTTCCCCACTATAGACTTGCTTTCATCTCGGGGCGTTAATAAACTGAATCTCCAACGCCGTTGTAACTTCATCGAAAAACACCCTCATGCAAAGAGATTTTGAGTTTCAAGCTGAGTGGTTTCATAATAGAAGAAATCCCACTTTTTTAAACCAGCATCCGTGGTAAAATTAAATGTTAATAGTTAAAATTCACGATATTTAGAAGATACAATGTAAATGACTTTGACAAAAAATTTTGTTTCAATATCAACACTCTGAACACTTACGCACGTCAGTTTATTTTTTAACTCATCAGCGCGAAAAATATCGTAGAAAACACCTCGCTAACTTCATAGGTTGTTTTAACCAAATGTGCGTGGATTTTGCAAAACAATACTAAAGTCAAACCATTATTTACTTTTGTGATAATTGTACTTCATGCGTGGAGCTCAAATGATCAAACTCTCAACTGTAGAGACGTCAAATTTGCAGGCATGAGTATTGAATTTTTAAAATTGAACACATTAATAATAAAATTCAGTTCTATATGAGCTTCTCAGTGTAACACACTGTCTTTTTCAATCCGCAAATGATGTTATAATTACTCGATGAATAAAATAGCCTGCTTACTGCAGTTTGATTTTATTTTTCTAATCCATGAGTAGGAATATTGCAAAATTATTCATTTCTTGTTATCAGTGTTAGCCAGATCAATCTAGGGACACATCGACCAAAAGGGTAAACATAAAACTTCACAGGACCCGCTAGTCATTGCCGCTTTTTCGCTAAAATAAAAACTAAATGATTGCGTTTGCAGCTAGAGCGATTTACGATTCACCGGCCGAAACCGAAAAATGTGCTCATTATTTGCACGCGAAAAAGTCCGATATTAAGCGCTCTTTATCGCGGATTTGCGTTGGACAGTGGAAAGAAGTACGTTGGTTTTATCAGGTGTTTGTGGCGAAAACAGCTTTGTTTGAGCAAACAAGCGCAAAGATGTATTGTTTTGACAGTTCTAGCATGTCTTATTACCTTTGATAAATGGTCACTACATTCTGACTGATAGCCGAAAAAAATTACTTGGGAAGACCAGCTACTGCAAGAAACCCGTGGCCAGAGAAATTATACTTTTTTCAAAGGAACAAATCTGCTATCAAATAAAAATCTTCGCTAATATAATAAAACAGCTGTGTATGTTTCAGACAATAGGAAAGTTGTCAAATGTGCCAATTTTGGCGCTCTTTTAATAAACGCTGCGAAATGACTGAGACAGAGAGAATCATTCAGCCTAAGCTTATCTCCTGACGCTCACAAGTGACAACGTACAAAACCTCATTTTGTTACACATTTGTCAAAATGGGTTTTCAACTGCGCGGTTTTTCGCTGCAAAAAAATAAAATTAACAGTTTATTCAATGCATAAAATGCGGATATCTTTCTTAGCTGATAAATTCTAATTCAATCAAAGGTGACTGGAAATCACGTCTTTAATAATTCTAGGGATCGTAAGCCAACATTATGTGTCAGAAATGTATTCTGATACATGCATTCAAAAAGTGGAGTCTTTGCGCAAGACGGGGTTCCTCTTGAATGATAGCTTGCAATGTTGACTTTTCTGTCGTTTTGTTTCCCCGTTTTCCCACCGTTGAAGAGTGTATGTTGCGTTATTAAAACGTTATTCGCTTGGACTAAAAAAAGTGAAACATTTACCGCTGTAAAACCTATTGCAATCTAAAATAAAACAAAATGTTGATATGTTAAATCTACGTGCGTTTTATATTTCATTCATTATCCGGCATTAAACCGACTGATTCTAGAAACCAAACTTGCAAACGTCCGTCACTTCTTTAGCGTGAAGATACTAGGAGAATTACTTATCCCTGTTTTAATCAGCATTTTGCCAAATACGTTTCGTAGCAATTTGCTGGAACCCATTTATTCACCTGGTTCTGGGCGGAGTCCTGCCCGCCCTGATACAGTGCTGATAAATTTTGCATGCATAACCAAAAGCAATTTTACCGATTCTGGTAATTTCTTAAAAGGGGAACACACAGACGCCAGTTAAACATAGACCCTTCTTTATTACGAGCTCTCGTTTCATTCTTGGTACCTTAACGCAGAAAAATACTTACAATTTCGATAAAACTAGCAACGCGCAACGCGAACACCTCGGGAATAACACATATGCATGAACTGATGGCTTCGCCAGACCTGTAGATGTTTACAAGTCCTTTTAAACAGTCATGCTTTCTCAGCCGTAGAAATAGAGTGTAATTGTCTCTGGCCAGCTGCAGAACATCTGTGCTCGCCTGAAGGGTTTTTAAACCACTTATTAAAACAGGTTCGTATAGCTTAAGGTCGATCCAAGAATGGTTGACCGGCTATGGTCGTAAGTGAACTCAATAGGTCAGAAAGACGTTTAACATTACGGATAGCCTTTTTTCAGGTGATAAAATGTGTCAGTCGGCTAGCAAAACTGTTGTCATATGTGTAGGATTACACTCGCTAGGAAAGATTTTGGTGATAACCCTGCGTTCTTATCATTTGTTGGGAACAAATTTACTGAAAATTATTTGTTTACACAAGCCACGCTTAGACTCTTGAGCGACCAAGTCACATGTGCTATTGCTAAATCTGTAAGTATTTGATTTAGTCATCAAAGAGCCAACAATATCTGGCCGTATTAACTTTAATTCAGGCCAGAATAAAATGGCCGTACTAATGAGTTGTCTACTCAGGAGGTCGCAGACCTGCTCCGGCATAATTAGCCAAGACCAAGAATAACAAGTAAATTAAGCCCGTCAGCTTGTTAGTTAATGAAACAATCACAAAGGATTAGCTAAAATATACTGCCGCTAGAAATATGCACTTTTACCACTTTGGTCGAACGTCGTATACACCTTGGAGTAATTATAAGTTCATTTGAACGTAACACGTTTGCCATCAAATGCAAGCTATACAAAGCAAACTAACTGATCCATCGTCGAGATTAGCTTGGTCTAGACAAATTTAAAATGCTCCTTGACTAAAACAACCGTTTAGCTACAAACGAAGACTGGATTAAGCAGATCAATGTGACCTAATGTCCCGTAAATGAGTTTCATTTTGCTAAATCTAATTTTAAGTATACTTAAAGAAAATCTCTTCTTTTTCTATCAAGTAAGTAATATGAAGTGAACCGAGTGGAGTACAATTCAGGGAGTAATCGCGACAGTGATTTCAAAATCGGAGTAGGGCGCAGGTCGACGTTAAATTGTAATTACGACCATGCACGATTACTCCCTAAATTGAAAGACAATTGCTAACTGATTGTACCAATAAAAAAACTTTAGAGTCTCTTGAGCACTTCCCTTGAGCGAAAACGGCACTAACGCTCTCTATGAGTTTTCAAAACTACAGAAAACACTAACAAGGAAGCCATTAGAGTGAGCATAATTGACGTGCGAATGGCATGGGTATCCAATCACAAAACACGTTTTAATTAGATACCTATAATTGGACACCCACACGTTCGCATGTTGCTAATGTTAAAAACAGGCGCGTAGAGTACCAAACACGATCCAGAAATTTGTCATGAATACGATTGTGCTGCATATCTTTTGAGTTAGCGGAACATACGAGCGCTTTTTGCCGCGCAGCGTTTCATCCCCAGCATAAACATGAAAAGCTTATGCGATAGTGAAGACGGCCGTGACCTAAGCATAAGTAGAAGAGTTTTATCGTGCTTATTGTTATAAACAGTGAGGACATGGTTGGCATAAGCATGAAGTGCTCGCTGATTGGCTGAAAGTCTTTCGCTAATACTTAAATAAACCAATTCTCCACAGAACTTTCACTAGTCATTTCACTTTAAAGTGACTTGGTGTTGCCAAGGTCTGCCAAAAAAGACGAGAAAAGCAAAATTGGAAAAATGGGCGACGCGATTAAAGGGAAAGAGTTTCGGGCCAACGAAAACTGTCATCACCATCTTCAAACAAGTTTTTTCAGATCGAAGCCTCTGGCAGCGATAACAGGAAAACAGCAAGAGCTAAAAAAACTAGCGAATGAACTCCTGGGAAAGGCGGCTGACTTCACGTCGGGTAACGTAAGCTTGAATTCAAGACAGTTGAAGCCATGTGAGGGGTGAGGATTACGAAGGACCTTTTGTACTTCTCAGGACTCAATCTAAGAAATGATCTTTTGCTACAGATTAGTTTTATTATGCAAACCACTTTTCAAAATAATTATCTTATCTACATTGACTATTGACAGTATCATCAATTTGATTAGCTCAAGAGCTTGTATTGGTTCATTGGATTATCTGTGTCCTTGGAGACTGCTTTAGCTTCTACGACATTCAACTGAAAACCGCTCCAGGGCAATAAAACCAACCCAAACAGAAAACGCTTGTAACCAGTAGTAACCGTTGGAAAGCGCGCGCTTCTGTCAACGAAGTCATTTGCATTTGATTGGCTGAGCAGATATCTTCACCCTGAAAAATACGAACTAACTGATTTGACTATGTAGAAATCAGAAAACATAACACTGAAGTTAACTCAAAAATACTTAAAACATTATTTTAAAAAAATCATCTGCACACTGCAGTTTTTTACGTTTATTACCATACAGGATGCTATCACCTCCTTTCAATATTACATGTCTGGTGCTTTTCATTATGGCATAGTGACCGGTCGAAGTCTAGTGGGACTAATCAAAGAAAAATCATGGAACGACATTTCCCAATCAAGCCTGTGACTAGCCTATGAACGTCTGCGGGGGCGGCTAACCGACACGCGGAGTGGTCTAGCTTGGTCTAAAATTACCTTCAGAAAGATTACCTAGGGACTAGGGCCTATACGGGGATTAACTCTATACTTTTTCCTCTAAAGTCTATCGAGCCACGTCTGCCACGTTGTTACTCTGGAATCTGAGTAAAACGTCTATATCATCGTCATTCTTGCTGCTTCCTCCCACTGGAATGTTTAGATATCGCTGGCGCAGAACACGAGCAGCTTCTTTAGGTTGCCGTTGGCGAGTCAGGATTCCTTTCTTGTTGCCAACAACTCGCGTTATTTCTGAAAATAGACAGACAGTGATTTGAGCTCAATTTGATTTCTCTCGATACGTCTTAACAATTTTAGACGAGCTCTCGATACGTTTAACAATCTTAGATGAGAAATGTTGCTTAGTATTTTCTCGTCTTTAGCGAAATATAAGACGTTCATTACGCGAAGAAATCTATAAACCAAGTCGTAATTATAATTAAGAAATTATAAACCAAGTCGTAATCTGAGTCAGCTGCCGGACCAGGGTCTTCCGACGATCCCTAGATCCAATCAAAGGAACTATGGGGGCAAGACATTTTCAGTTGCTGCACCAAAGCTCTGGAATGCCCTGCCCCTCGAAATAAGAAATAGCGGATTAGAAATCTTATTTGCAACTTTTGTGAATAGACATGAGGATTTTTAACTGAATTATTGTGAAGCGCCATAGGGAGTTAGAGTATATGGCGCTACATAAATGCTACATTATTATTACTATTATTATTATTATTATTATTATTATTATTATTATTATTATTAGAAGGGTAGATTGTTGCAATTGTTCTGCATGGCAGAACGACAAGCTTTCATCACCTTAAAATACCATAAAGACAACTTCGAAAACAAGCCCACATGCCGCCTTATTAACCCAGCAAAGAGCGAAATCGGACGCATTAGC
>OMLO01000791.1_pt1:5000-22474 | contig 22474 bp, 12 predicted proteins | sample 1674811 | NCBI WGS metagenome assembly OMLO01 (sample SAMN06265003, study PRJEB25207) | coral metagenome | isolation source: Coral host | place: Mexico:La Bocana,Puerto Morelos, Mexico | collected 2008-11-13 | reverse complement strand
GTTTGATCCAATGACAAAGCATCGATGATCCAATGGCATGAAATGTGATTCAATGGCATTTTTGTCCCAATTCCCCCTCCATACCCAGACGGCGGCAAACAAAAATGAAGTTGGGCTCCATTTGGGATACGCCCAAGTAATTATGTAAATAATTGAAACACAATAAAGCTTTGAAAAAAGGAATCTTGTGCGTCGCCTTTTCTTTGTGACGAGTTCTGCTCTGTTGGAACTTTTCATCACAGTGAGTCTGTCAAAATGGCGTTTCTCATCTCGGGTATTTAACCTGATAAATTCAGGTTAGTCGCCTTAACTCCGTCATTTTAAATAGCTCCCTGTACTTCCACGATAATTTATTCTTCTGTGACTAATTATTGTCGGCAAAGTATGGGCTGCGTACGTGAGCTTTATCGCTTACACCTGCGTTGATTCGTAAAACCATCCCTTTCAGGTCATTCCACTGAAATAGAACCTGCACTGAGATTTTTGTAAAACTTTGCCTATTGATTGTTTATATTACAGGAACTTAAATTTTGAAATAAAAATGAAGGGTACCCATCAACAGCACCTCGTTTGTACCCAATAAATTCTTATAATAGTACCATGATTTTAGTCACGATGGTTTGCTTAATTCACGTTTCTCACGATTGTTTCTTGTTCTACACTGAGAATGGGGCCATATTTATTTTACATAAAAAAATATATTATTCAATTCAAACAAAAGAAAAATTATAGGTCACTACACTTCTTTTCGATTTACCTTTATGGCGAAGTCCAGCCGTAACGAAAAAAGCCGCCATTTTTTAATACGTACGTGCCAATCACATGTGAAATTATGCGCATTGGGGATGCGCAGTGCAATACTGGAGAGTAACCTTAAGCTAATTACCGGAGATAAATTTAAGACACCGAGTATTTCCAGCCCTAACGTGAAATCTGACTACATGAGTCGCGAGGTTTTGTTATAAAGGTTAGTGGATCATAACCTGTAACTACGTATAATAATTTGGTAAAGGTGTTGTCAAGTTTCCCATTTAGCTGTTTCCCAGTGAGAGCTTCCGTCAAAAGTTTAGTGAAGATTTGTAATACATAGGAAGGTATAGAAACCATTCCACTTCGGTGACAACTAGCATTTTTCTTTATTGTAACGTCCATCGATCATATTGTTCTCATATGGTGTTCAAAAGCTTTCTTTCAAGAATAATACGTTGGCCTTAGTTAAGCAAATGAAGCATCTTCCTTTGAGTTTCCTTTGGGAGAAACTCAACAAGATAAACAAATCGTTAGCTAATGCTATTTGTTCACAATTTAATTTGGCGGATTGCCAGGACATACTCTCCCCATACCTCTAAGTCACGATAACACTGTAGCAGCGCAAGCTTGCAATTAAAGCAACTACAATGTATTCCACTACAAAGACACCAAGGTGAGAGCTCTGCTGCAAATGCTATTCATGACGTAGGTTTATCATTTACTGCCCTTTTCTTCTTTATAATGGAATATATTATATTAAGGACTTATTCTTAAGACTGGCACAACTGCCTATACAGTGAACAGACAATTTAACACTACATGCGGCTGCTTTGCCAAGATATGGCATCTTACTACTCTTTGAATATAATCATATTGTTCGTTTAGTATAGTGTTTGCTGTTCGCGGAATTTGGTTAATAAAAAATGAAAACAAAATCATAAGGTCACGCTTTACTTCGAGGATATTCGGAGAACATGACAGTTCAAAAAACAAGACCATTATCGCTTGAATTATTCGCACCAGCGTTGGTCGAGCTTTTAAAAACTTAAAAAAAAAACGAGTGATGAATTGTAGTCGAAGTCATATCAAAACAGGAAGTAGTAGGACAGGATACACAGAAATTATTGATATCCAGATAATGTGGGAAGCTTGAAGAAAAATCTCTCAAATTTTCGTATAGAATCTCTCAATTTCCCTATTAACAGGCCCTATAAAATCGAGATACAAAGGAAGTTCTTAGTTTTGAGAAAAACCTCGCTTCCTACACCGATTCCAATCGTGTAATTTGCATTATAACAAGTCAAATTATCGTTAAAATTTTTAATTATTTATTTATTTATTTATTTATAATTATTTATTTATTTTCAAGGTTAAAGTAGTAAAAAACGAAAAGTTACGCAGCAATCGTATTTAAGAGCAATCCATTACAGGAAAGGAAGAAAAAAAAAACATTAGTATTATTTAAATAAACGAGTTTAAAAGTTTGGAAACTGGTAGCCCCGACCATTTTTTTAAACGTTTTTCTCACTCAAAAGGTAAAGTGATATGGCTTTTTACTTGCAGGTGGTGTTGTATAAACATGTTAATGTGGATTTTACTTGTGGTAAGCGTAGCCTGGTTTGCTTTGGATGCTTTAACATGATATGACAAGATGTGGTATTCATTTGCCAACCTCGTCAAAAGAGCTAAAGTCTAGCGCTATGGAATCCGTATGCACTGTGTTCATTTTCTCCAATTTTGCCTATCTATGCCTCTGTACTTCTTTTAAGTCCCTCTACAGTTCTAAGCTGGCTGGTCAGTGCTAAAATTGCAAAACATTGTGTGACCCATTCCTATAAATTCGTTTATTCAGTTTGTTCTTAATATTTTTTGTTTTGTACTTAACATGTATTAACATTAATGTTTCCCTCTTTCACGGTACCTTATATTTCGAGTTAATGCATACCATAAGTTCATGCCCTCGATATCAAACTCTTCATAATACATCTAAATTTGTGAATAATTCACTGTAAGAGTAAAACTTGATGATTTCAAGATTTCAAGTCCTTCTCTGCACCCTAATGTTTATGAACATTACAAGTTCTAACTCGAAGGAAAGCGAATCGATGTTAATCGTTATGAACCTCATACCTTATCTTTGGGACCTTTCAAATTCTTTTGCAACAGCTTCATTTAATTGTACAACTGCGAAGTTGTTTTATCAACAACCTCGTTCCCAGGGCTTTTCCTTTGAAGGAAAATGGGGTTGGTTTTGTCAAGTGAAATGATAAAGCTTTCCACCGCTTCTTACCATAATGGCGGTTGTTTTGAATCTTTGAATTTACTTCAATGTAAGTAGTTAGGAAATGTTTACATTTTGTGATGTCTTACATAATGCAAAACAAAAAACGCAAACAAACTCTTGAGATTGCGCAGTACTCTGTAAAAATAAGTTATTTTGCTATTTTAAATATTTCAGTTCAAAAATTACTATTTTTATTTCACAGAGTTGTTCTAAGGTTTTGGGGGATTTAGAACTTGGTAAGTGGTTAATGCTTGAAATTGCTATGCCGTATAATAAAAGAAATGCAAGCCTCATTTTGGTTTTGCTCCCTGAGTAGAAAGACCAATAGATTTCGTTGATTTTTAGGTTCAGTAGGTCATCAGTACTGGAGGTTAGATGGAACTGATGTTAACATCAGGTCAGTTTAATAACTGCTGAGTATTTTAAACCAAGAAATATGACTTGCATGACAGTCTTTGTTTCGTATTTCTTTAAAATAGACGCCCAATCCTAATTTTTGTGGAGGAGAGGTGGTCTAATATTTCGTTCTTGAGCAAAATGCTATACTCTCACAGTACCTCTCTCAATCTATCCATTCACTTAATGCTACAAAATCTGGGGTAAGCGCTGACTGTATGGACCGCTTAGCCTGACGCAGACTTTTACCTCATATTTATTTGAGTCCTAACCAGTGGAGTGAAAAGTTTTTGTGGATTGGCTTATGTAAGACTGTGTCTTTTTTGCTGCACGACTTGATTCATAAGGAGAAAGTCATCAAATTCCCTCGAACATGGGTAGTTTTGCTTCGTGAACGCCTGTTTCTGTGATAAGAAGTGCTTTAAAATCTGATGAGGATATGATCCTTAACCGATTGTCAACGCTCCCCTTCTAGTCCGGTAATATGGTGAAAGGATTGTGCGATTTTTGATAAAAGCACCAAATTTGGCCCAAAGATAGTATTTCACCTATTGATTTATATCTGATATAGGTCCACTTGAAATTCGTCATTTAACGACGATTTTGAAGATGATAAAATTACGTCATTAGGACCCCCACGAAGAATACCATTTTTCGTGTTTCAAGAGTGTTTTATGTTTCTGTGACAGCAGAAAAGTGGTTTTGAGTGGCAAAAACAGTCGCATTAACTAAATTTGTGAATACGCTATTCTCAATATGTATTATCCGATCACGTGATCCGATCACGTGACCAGTGAGTCATTTCGATAAAACCAAAGAAATGTAGAGGATAAAACCTTTTTTAGCAATGATTTTCATGATATTGCAGTGCCAGTTGAGCATCCTTTATTTGTTACTTTGTTTTTTAATTGGTATTTAACCACTGATCACCTGACATTATTGAAAAAAGATCCGGAATTAAAATTTATTTCAATTTTGATACGTAGAATATCCTTGCTCCAACAATCACATTGCCAATTATATTCGGTCTTACACCATTTCTAGACCACTTTTAACTTCGATCACACTCGCGATCACTCTTTCAACGAGCTGTACACGCAAGTTCAGCCCCGTCATATTGCCCACTACCGTCTTTTCTTGTCTTGCACCATTTCTTAACAATTTTCAATTTCTCTCGCACTCGCCACCAAACTTGCAAAGAGCGGTACACTAAAGTTCAGCCTTGACACATTTGCACCGGCCACTGCATCCTTTTTCTAGATTGCACCCGCATTTAAGAAGCTCCTGGCATGCTTTGGACACCTCCGGGAGGGTTTTCCACAGTGGCTCCCACAGCTGAGATTCTGATCGTTTCCAGCCCCATTCGCTTGGGAAGGGAATCTCTGGACATGGCTCAAGACACTTACCCCAGCAATTTCCTAGCTTGGTACACTGCTCTTTTTATGTAATGATGAGGGCTGCCGAGAGTGGTGGTATGTGTTTCTAGTGATCTCCCTTTTTGTGTAAAGTGTGCTTTTCTTGCCTGATTTAAACTCTGAACAGTGCTGGTTCTGTCATGCATAAGAATCACGAACCGCTCAATGGTGGGTATTGCAGTTGTCACTACTTCATCTGTTGGACGTTCACTCAGGCGAATAAACGACGCCGTGACTTCGTTGTACGTCATCTAAGTGGACCATGCTGTGCTCTTTCCCCTACCAGCAAGAAGAGATGTTTGGTCACATCCAGTAAAGGCATGGAAAAAGCTAAGAGCTTCACACCTTTCTGATTCCAAAGACGCCGCTATGTCGTGTACAGCAATATATCTAAAACTCCATAGGCAATCCAAAGCTCATTCAGACTTAGTTGAGCAAAGTAGGTGATGGCAAGCACCACGACATCGGTGTCGACGGTTCGCACCATCACTTTTTTGAATCCTTCTTTGCTAGCATCCAATGCATGTAACAGAAGCCTCGTTTCCGCTTCTTCGTGGCTGACAAGGGGAAATTCCAGATAAATCAACCCTTGATTTCTAAAGAACAAAGATGTCGCTAGTTGACAGAACCTGTTTTCCTGGAGTTTCCACAGAAACGGTTTGCTCAGCTATAGGTATTTGAACAGTACTGTTTTGTTGTCATCAACTCTCAGAAATGAGCCCCAATCTCCAGGAAGTTTAACACCAAGCTCCACCCTCCGCTTTACTCTGTTACTGCGCGTGTTGTGCTTTAGGCTGTCAGCGAGGTATTTGAACAATGTCAATCCTGCTTACCATCTGAAACTGGTTTATGTCATGTGGTAAGTAAACATGATCGACGTAATCCGAAAATGTCTTACATACTCCGTTCGGTTTCAGCATATTCACAAGCGCTGCACCATCAATCAGCAACACCTCAACGACAGGAGCAGTCCCTTCTGGGTTTGCAGACAGTTTCTCTACGCTTTTCAGCAAATATAACTTTTGGCCTGATCGCAAGTTTCCGAAGCTCGAAGTGGATGGTGGATAGGACAAATTCTCATGGGTGAAGAATAAAGTAATTAAAAAAATATTAAGTAATTAAGAAAATTGCCCTACCGTATTATTTACGCGCAACCGAGGAAAGGAAGCCCTTAAAGTTCAGTTCTATTTTTGGCGTCTGTTTGAACCTTCCGTAAAACTGGATTGAAATCAAATACACTAGAAACTATTACTTAAGCTTCGCTAGGATTTTTTTCCTGAAAATGTGTCAATCTCAGAAATGTTGCTTAATTATTATTTTTAATTAATTAAGTAGGCTCCTCTTAACAATATAAAGTTACGTCATTGGTCACGTGATCATACAACAACTATTGAGGTCTTCGTTTTTAACAGATTTAGTTACGCTGTTCATTTTTGCCACTCAAAACTACTTTTCCGCTATCACAGACACAGAAAACACTCTTGAAACACAAAAAGGAGTATTCTTCGTGGGGTTCCTAGTGACGTAATTTCATCATCCTCAGAATCGTAGTTAATTGACGAATTTCAAGTGGACCTATATCAGATATTGATCAGTAGGTGAAATACTATCTTTTGGCCAAATTTGCAGCCTTTATCAAAAATCGCACAATTCACTCAAATTTATGCACGATATTGCCGGACTATTCTTCCTGTTTGATCACATTCATCCCAAACGCCCTGCAAAATCGGTTTATAATTGTCCAATCGTAACGTTTGTATACGGCGTTGACCAAGCGTGAGGTCAAGATGGCTGGATAATGGCCAACTGAGTTCTTTTTCCGCGTGTTTACGGACCGAGACAGAACACGCGAAAAAAAAAAACACAGCGGGATACAGCGGGTAATCCCGAGCGGGCAAGATTGAGCCATCTTTCCCGCTTGGGTAGCCAATCACAACGCAGGATTCGGTTCATCTTGCGTGGTCACGGAGTTAGCCATATAATAAAAAGTGTCCAAATATATTCTGATAGTGAAAGATGAATTAATCAACATGACACGAGCGAACCCATGACCTCACGAACAAGAAACAGACAGCTTTACTTTTAATTAGAAAGTAAGTTTTTAAGCGAAACGTATTTTTTAAATTGATTTTCAGTTCCAATAATGCATCAGAAATTAGCATTGGTCGATGCCCTGAAAGCAAGTCACTGACTTTCAATACATCAACGTCATACGTCAAAACTCCTTGCTTAGACGTCACAGGCGGAAGCTTTACAGTTTCACTGTGGTTGTATTTACAGTTTCCTTGTAAAGGTCAGTCTCCAACAATATATGCAGAAATGCGACAAACAGAAGGTGAGTCGAAAGGTTTCTTCCTGTCAGTTAAAGACCGACATTTCCATTTGACGGTAATCCACGGCGGGGATGTATTTGTTGAACTGTTGAAGAGCAATCATGAAATCAAACTGAACACGTGGACACACTTTGTTGTAACGTTTCGTGATGAGAAGAGCGAATTAACCTTGTACGTCGACGGCAAGAAACAAGACCATGCATCGATATGGCAAGGCATCAACTTTTTTAGTAATCTTGGTGTGCCTAACTGCACCATTGGCAACATGCCTGACGTTCGGCTTAGCAATAAATATCAGTTATTCGGATCAGTAATGGATTTTTATTTGCTGCACTCTGCAGTATCTTATGAATATATTGATTCACTTAGAGGTAAGTTTTAGGGTGATATATTTAGTTATATAATAAGTCACCTGAATTTGCATTGAACTCAACATCTCTTTTCTGATTGGGCGAAAGCGTAGAGTGAATTTTCAGCTGATAACCCCTATCTCGACCTTAATTATTCTGGGTATCCCAAAAACATCATCCAATATTGTTTATAATTCGTGCATTTTGATTGGTGTCTTTTTTTATTCCTTTATTATATAAAACAGGTAGGTTCCATGTTGCTGCGCGTCTGTTCAGTAATAGATCACAGAAGACATCAAAATATGGCAAGAAAATCAGTTCCACTATTTTCTTCTTACAACATTTTGATGTCATCTGTGATTATTACTTATTGTTGATTGGCCGATTGGCTGAGACTCGACTACGTCTGGTGTTTACCCCTGCACTTTTTTCGTGCTCTGCCGCTTCCTGCGTGCTTTATAACAGAACAGAGCACAGTCGAGGCTTCTTTATCTGCTCATTATATAATAGCCCAAGTTATTCTCGCATTTTAATTGGTTCTCGCATATGATCTATTAGAGGACAGATCACGACTGACGTCATCATTACAAAGTTTTTGTCCTCTGTGTTCTAAATGGCGGAAAATTTTGAGAATTTAAATAATATTTTACGTGACTGGGCGAAAGATAAGGTACAAAAAGTCTTGTCGAGGTATTGAACAGGTCCGAGAAACAAGAAGAAAAAAGAGAAAGTCATTTTTGGAAACTGACTCAGAAAAAATACTCGAGCAGCCACAGTATGCAGTCGAGCGAGACTAAACTAAACACAAAATTGGTTGTTCAATGTCTCCTTCGATTGAAAAACTGACCAACGTGTATTGATGGCAAAAGAAGGCAAGTGATTACTCGCCTCATCATTCAGAGCCGATATGCGAGTGATACAACAAGTGCCTTCACCCTGTACAAGAAGAATGGGACGGAGCTAGCGGCTAGATGCAAAAGCATAAGGGTTTGAGGCTCTTTTTACTTGTAACGTGTATATCTTAGGTTATAGCTCAAATTCAATGCCTTACATCACCCAACAGGTTTCCCTGTTGTCAACAAATCTGCCAACCAATTGAATGACTCTGTTGTATTGGTAAAGTGGACTGCTCCCATAACAGGACAATGTCAGGTCCATGAATACAGTGTTTATTACAGGGAGGTGACCTCTACACAATGGACGTCAGTTAAGATGACCAAGAACACAACCCAGTACATTCTTCGGTTGATGTGCAAAAATGATTACGAAATCGGAGTCACAGCGTTTGGTTCGAGTGGAGAGACATCTCTGAACGACAGCAGATTGTGGAAAGTAACAACCGGTGGAGGTAACAGTCACATAGCCAGGCGTCTACTGTAGGCCAAACGATCTCAGCCAAGCCTCAATGGATCGAACTGAAACGGTGGTGTGAAAGGGTAGTAGAACATTCACCAAGGAAATATAGGGAAGCAAAAAAAAAAGTAACAATTAATGTTCTAAAGACTGAGATACCGTTAAAACGGACTCCACTGAGATTGAACTAAGCTAATATACAAAACCAAGTTCAAACGTTCTTTTTTTCACGGATTTATCTCAGATTTTAAAATCTTCAGAAAATTCTTACTTTTCGTCGTCTTGCTAGAAAATAATATTTCGTTGAATGTTCTTAAGCTACAGTTCACCAAAAATTTAGCATATTCTTGACCTTGAAGTGGGCAATCTCTTTATCTGGCTCTTCACTACTGGAGACGTATAATTCAGTCGAATTGTTCCTAGTTTAAAAACGCAACGAGCTATCTATATATAGCAGACGTCCTTAGCTAGTCGTTAGAGACGAATTAACGGAGTTAAGTACAGTTTTCAAAAAGATTAAACCCACTTTTATTTTAAAGATATCTCAGATTTTTTTTTGCAACTTCGCAAAATGAGTTCAATTGCTGTGCGACAAATGAAGCGTTTTTTTAACTCAAACAACTCTACTCCATGAACATTTATCAAATGCACAAATGAATTACTTTCATATTTGAAAGGTTTTTTTTATTTGAAATTAGCCTGCGAACGGAGACCTATTTCCAATTGTCGCTTGTGGGGAAATAGGTCTGCGTTCGCAGGCTAATTTGAACTGCACCAGCAAATTTATTTAAATGAACTAATCATAACACCTATTTAGGTCCAAGTCGGACATTACTCCTCTTCAGAAATTGGAAGTCTGGCCTGAGCAAGTTACTTTGCTGGAAGAGCTTGGCAGAGGGGCATTTGGTAAAGTACATAAAGCAGTTCTGAGAGAATCACCAGGAGTGGAAGTGTTTGACCACAACATCAGAGGGATACGCGTGCAATTCAAAGAAGGACGAACCATTGCTGTGAAAGTTCTTAGTAGTAAGATGTTCTCCTTTTCAGTTTTTTGGAATGAGATGGGGGAAAGCAACTTGTCCACCAGTCTGCAGATAAAAACAGAATCGGGTAGTAGACCTTCAGGTAATTTGTAAAACATGTTCCCAAGTTGTTCAGTATCAAGTTGGTCTTAAGTGAAAAGATTCCGATTCTTAGCTGAACTGGATGTCATACTTTTGTTTTGGACAGGTTATTGTTACATCGAGAAACAAACCCCTTATAACTGACCTGTTACTATGAGTCTTCCGACAATTATGGTTCCTAGTTCAGGTGCAACAAGAGCAGATAAAACTAAAAAAGTTCGTTAAGACGTATCATCCCTCTAGCGCCTATTTTTATAGAAGCACACCATGTGGAACTGACATGATCCATCTACCCACCGTCCTTTTCTGACTCACACACAGCAAGGTTTAAGTTTTAGTTTTTTTTACAGGATACCAAAAGCGTTTTCACGACGCGCGACAACCTTTTCCATATCCCTCTAGATGAATTATGCGTCTCTAGAATTTTTATAATTATATTAATTATCAATCCAAAAAAATTATCAATGCAAATCTACCACAAACCAACTAAAAAGTCCTTCAATCTGTAACTACGACATCTGAAATGTTTTTTGCTCGAATTTCAGAAACTTCAATTGGAAAAATAATTGGTATTACTTTGGGAAGTTTGTCTGTAATCCTAGTGGCGACTTTGTGCTACAGAGGAAAGTTGGACAGGAAGCGACAGAGAACTAGCAGGAAGAGAAAATGGTTAGAAAATATAGAAAATGTTTTAAACTTTTATTGAACAGACTAAATAGAAGACTTTGAAAGAGGATGAAATAAAAGTGATGTATGCTTAACTCATTTTCATTCTTCCAAGGCTCGCAGAGCTTCCTTATCTTCTTTCGATTTCATTATTAACCTCTCTGTCTATGTCGTCGTATCTCGAAATATGGACAGAATTTGGACTTTCTAAGACAAACGTCTATTTCGGAACGGAGGCATACTTGTACAATCATCGCTTTGCGCTGTAAGTGCTTAGCAAAGCAAACCTGGCAGAATGCCAGTAAATGACATCACGATGGCTACCAGAAAGGTCTTCTAAGAGTGAGTAGATGAGTTCAATTGCTGTGCGACAAATGAAGCGTTTTTTTAACTCAAACAACTCTACTCCATGAACATTTATCAAATGCACAAATGAATTACTTTCATATTTGAAAGGTTTTTTTTATTTGAAATTAGCCTGCGAACGGAGACCTATTTCCAATTGTCGCTTGTGGGGAAATAGGTCTGCGTTCGCAGGCTAATTTGAACTGCACCAGCAAATTTATTTAAATGAACTAATCATAACACCTATTTAGGTCCAAGTCGGACATTACTCCTCTTCAGAAATTGGAAGTCTGGCCTGAGCAAGTTACTTTGCTGGAAGAGCTTGGCAGAGGGGCATTTGGTAAAGTACATAAAGCAGTTCTGAGAGAATCACCAGGAGTGGAAGTGTTTGACCACAACATCAGAGGGATACGCGTGCAATTCAAAGAAGGACGAACCATTGCTGTGAAAGTTCTTAGTAGTAAGATGTTCTCCTTTTCAGTTTTCCAGCTTATTGATACAAATGCTTTATACCTTCTCTAATTCGTGTTCTGCTAAGTGTGCAAGTTTATTTTTGCCTTGTTTAGTAGAGTCCCGCAGTTTGTTAATCAGAACTGATCACAACACGAATTTCTCAAATGCAACACTATACAAATAAGAAGAAACCTATTCAGGGAAACTGAGGATAAAATCAGTCTATTTTCAGTACATTTAGATACCCTTTTTTTGATGTGACAGAATTGTACTTCACCGTACCTATAAATTCGCATACACAAGGGTTTCCCTTGAGTGGCATGTATGATCTACAAGTAATATATCAAACACGAGTGACAGTGTTTCATCAGGATATCCAAACACCGAGAAGAGAGTTGAAAATACGACGCGCAGCGGAGTATTTTTGACGAAATTCGAGGTGTTTGGATAGCTGATGAAACACGGTCTCGAGTATTTGATATATCTTCTCAGTCGAAACAGAAACTAAGGAGTAAACGGAGAAGTAAAATCGTTAAAATCTATGCTAATTAAGACCGGGTGTCCAAACCTCCTTCACGGTTGTGATTTCCTTTGTTTTAACTTAATGAATTATTAATGAGTTTGAGAAGCCTTTGTAAAACATTATTATGTGAAATATTTCTGTAGTTCTAAATGATAAATCTTTGGGAGAGCTGGGTACAAATCGTGGATGGGGTTTCGTTGAACTGCAGAATGTATCCAGGTTTAGAGAACCATTTCATACTACGGGCTGTCATACTAATTGTAGACACTGACGATAATTGAATGTATCCAAGTTTAGAAAACCATTTCATACTACGGGCTGTCATACTAATTGTAAGACACTGACGATAGTTGAATGGTTCATACAGCATTAGCAACTGATCAAGACAAAGAACAGTTTCTGGAGGAAATTGATCTCATGAAGCAAATTGGTTACCACGTCAATGTCCTCGGTATGATTGGATTCTGGACAAGGTCGGAACCCTTCCTTTTGCTGTTAGAGTATGTTCCGTGCGGAAATCTACTGAACTGGCTCAGGGAAAAGCGAAAACAAGTAAGGTTTACGTTTTTTAAGGGGATAAACTAATCAGGAAAGTCCACCTTAGAGGAATATCAATAGCGAGCTAACCCTTATCCTAACAAACCTTAAGTTTCAATTGAAACCTTAACACGATGATTCATCTCGAGATGATCTTTTGTTTATTGCAGGACGTTCGATTTTAGTGAATAAATTAAAACATCAAGCCTTAGTCATCAAGAATCAGCTGTAGTTCAAAGCCAATCGGAAAAAACCGCTCAGAGCTCTAAAGAGCTAGCTCGTCGTCAACAGGAAACTAAAAAACCCGAAAGATCAGCGAAATATGTAAATTGAATAACATCTTTTAGGCTCATAAATAATCTTTATTCCTTTCATGGAAAGGTTGACAATGGGAAGTTTCCGAAACTTTTGACCCTTGATAAAGATGAAACCAACATGGGAGGGAACACCACTGGGACTGGAACGAGCATTCTCCCTGAGAGTCAACCGGAACGAGAAATTAAGAAAGAAATAGAGATTGATGGAAAAGATTTCCATGACAAAGGAATAAATAATAGCATTGGGGAGTATGAACATCAAAGTCACAAAGACAAAAACCTGTGTAAAGCAGAAAAATTGGCGGGTGAAAAAACTTTGAGCACAACTTTCGGTGAGGACGAAGATGAGAAAGACAACAGTAATTTGGAACCAAATCCCTTCATTAAACTGGAGCTTTGCGAAGCATCACTAGAAGCGAAATACAACGTTTCTCAAGACGCCCCTAATAATGCCAATGACGATTGTGGAGATTTGATTGCCAGAGATCTGTTATCCTTCGCTTGGCAAATAGCACGAGGGATGGTAAGTAATGAACCGTCGCTATCGGTATAGGATCCAATGGCTGGTCAAGTGACAACTTATTTTTCAACTTATTTTTCTTGTGTTAAATCAAATTTGATTTCAAATAAAAAGTACCAAGTAGTTGGTGGAAGATTACGTAGTAGTGGAACAGAACTTGTCATGATTCATATTAAAACCAAACCTACACTTCCTAACAAGTAATGCGTCGTTGAGAAAATGGCCGTACTCTTGTTGTGTGCTTAAACTCGGTCGAGTAACCGTAAATTTTCGGTCGCTTATATTAAGAACACGTTAAAAATCTGAAATTCTGATGACCACATTATCCTAATTTTCATTTCCAGTTCCTTCTTGCTAATAAGTACACCTTACTGACAGATTTACCGATCAGTTCACGTGATGATATGTTAACGACTAAATCAGTTCACGTGATGATATGTTATGTGGGTGAGCTTGAGGAAAATCTTATGTTATCAAATTGACCTAATAGTCACAGAATATCTGAATAAATTTGTAATAACATATCTAGCATTAAATCACCCAACTGATTTTAAATTTATATAAGCGTGAATTTATTATTTACCCACAGTTGAGTTGAGTAGACCAACACCAATTACTTGAATGGGTTGATTATGTTTCTGTTGGTGTTTTACCACAGAGTTATCTGTCAAGCAGAGGATTTATCCACCGTGACTTGGCAGCTCGTAATGTCCTTGTTGGAGAGGATAAACTTCTTAAAATAGCAGATTTTGGTTTGATGCGCTACACGGATGGGGACATATACGAAGTGAAGAGGCAGAAGAAACTCCCCATAAAATGGATGGCACTTGAATCTATTAATGACAGTATCTACACAACACAGAGTGATCTGTATGTTACTTCTTTATATATCAGAAGATGATTTTCCTGAACATTAGAACGAATAATTTGGTATTGTTTACGTAAATGCTAGTTTAATCAGACTTTAAACTTTCTGTACGTGTGACTGTGTCTCTTTTAGGTGGTCATTTGGAATTCTTCTTTGGGAAATATCCACAATGGGTAAGAACAACTCTTCATTAATTTTTTCATGAAGTTTTTTCTTTTATACCCTATGAATGAATGTGAAACTACTTCAACTTATGCAACTGATGAAACTTTGTGGTGCATATTTACAATAACGTAACTGAAGAACCTGCCCTCGACGCATCCTTTCGAATGGGGTTCTCAAAGTTTGCAACGTTTCGCCTCTTTTACATCTTGTCGAGAACCGAAAACAGAATAAAACAGAAAAAGTCAATATTGAGCAGAATTTGAATAAAATATTATCGTTTGTCTCACGATGTAGTCACTTAGGATGTATGTCGAGACGTTTCGACTGCATACTGCTAGTCTTCATCAGGTGATGAGGTCGACTGGTTACGCGAAACCTTATAAACCACTATGCTCTGCTGTGATTGATTGGTTTTCAACAGCTGGGATTGGTGCATTTCGATCCTCGCTGTTCCGGTGAGTTGTTCTCTCAGTGGTCCGCTTTTTTGCAGCTCTCCTGTTGTTGTGTTTCTTGATCGTGGGCATCCATGCTTCTGGAATTCAATTTCCACTATCACTGTTGATGTTGTGAGGGTGAAGTCTTATGTGACTCGCCTCTTTGACCCTGCGTGTGTACCAATGAGGATCACGATCAATAAACTTTATCTCATCCCAAAGCGGATAGTGTCCGGTGTTGTGGGCTTTCTCTGAAACGGCGGAGGTCTGGGCGAGTCGGAACTCTCGGCCATGCTCTTTTATCCGTCTTTCACAGGTCTTCCAGTCTTGCCGATATAACTTTATTCACAGGGAATTCTGTAAACAGCACCGTCTTGTTTAGTCGGGTCGGCAGGGTCTTTTGGCCGTACTAGGTGTGATCTTAGCGTAGTTTCCGACTTAAAAACAGCGCGTACGCCTTGTTGTTGTAAGCAGCGGCGAAGTTGCTGGGACAAACCTACGACGTAATGCAAAACCGTGGTGGCTTTGAACTCGGTCGTAGGCTCTGTATTGGTGTTGCGTTTTCTGGTCTTGGTAATTTTCTGCAACAAAGAAAGAGGATTAGAAACAAGAACAGATGATAGATGCTTTTTCTCTTTGGAAATAACAGAGGGTTTAGTTACAGTGCGCTTAGCGCGATCGTAAAGACACTTTACAATACCGCGTTTTACTGATTGAGGGTGGTGTGAATCATACGCTAAGTATTGATCAGTGTACTTAGGCTTCCTGTATACGCAGGTGGTGAGGCGTCCGTCTGGTTCTCTGGAAACTGCGGGTCAAGGAAGGCGAACTTGCTGTCACTCTCTGTCTTCATGGCGGATTGAAGGTTCTTGGTTGTTGAGATGCTGTAAGAAGCTGTCGACGCTTCCGCTATCTAGGACGGTGAAGGTGTCGTCTGCGTAGCGTTTCCAGATCCTAGGCTTGTATGGTGAGGTAGCTATTGCCTGTTCTTTGAAACTCTCCATGTAGAGGTTAGCAATGACAGCGGAAACCGGGCTTTCCATTGCTGCGCCTTCCTGTTGTTTGTACATTTATCCGTTATACTGAAAGTATGTGGATCTCAATACGAAGTTCAGAAGGTCCGCGATCTGAACAGGTGTTAGCGTCGAGCGGTCCGCAAGGCTAGGGTCGTTCTCCAGTTTCTGTAGAGCTGCCTCTGCAGCGGCGTCGATGAGAACGTTGGTAAACAGTGACTCTACGTCGAAGGACACCATGATCTCTTTGTCTAGGATACTTTCGTCCTTATGGATCTTCGGTAAACCGTATATTCTAGGCGGTTGTTTGTGCCGAGGTCTGATTTTGTTGTAAACGGCTTCTGTCAGATGTCCGCTTCGCTCGAGCAGCTTTTCGACAGCTTACGAGTCAGGCGGTCTGTCGGATCTTTATTGAGGAGCTGGAACGGTCCGTTCTCTATCAGAGAAGACATCTTAGCGTGGTAATTGTTGACATCCATGACTACACTGGCACGGCCTCTGCTGGGAGGACCATAATGGAGTCGTCCTCTATTGGGCGTTTAAGCGCTTCTCGCGTTTCCTTCGTGATGTTGGCCTCTGGTGGTCTCGCCTGTTGAAGGATACTGTTGACAGCTCTTCTGATAGTGTCTGCGTGCTCAGCGTCCAGTTGTCTGACGGCTGATTCGACCTTAGCGATAATCTCCGTGGCAGGGATGTTCTCCGGAGTTACGGCGAAGTTCAGACCTTTCTTTAGCAGGACTATCTCGGCATCACTTAGGGACCTAGAAGATAAATTAATAACCCAGTTAGTTTTTCGCGAGAAAGTTTTTCAAACTTCTGTCTTTGTCTGTCTTTGGTGGTGTTAAAGACTCGCTGGGTGTTGATCTTGATCTGTTCTAGTATTCTGTCAGCATCTTCTGTTCAAAGAGCCTATGTTATGCTCCCTTGGCTTTCTGCGTCAGTCTGATCCTTTCCCTTAGGAATCTCAGTTAGTTCAGTGAGACAAACGAAAATATTTTATTATTATCGCTATTACTACGATGAACAACAACAATATTTTTCATGACAGAAATAGTGCTCTTTAAAATAATGTTCCAGTCAATTACTTAGTTCTCTCGTTGCCGGCGAACGAATGCTTTGACATTGCTTGGGATGGTTTGGCGTATCCTCAATTAGCGAGCTCAGGTAGCAGTGCATGTGCGGCAATTTGATTTCTGATCCGACGGAATAGTTTTCAAAGTTGATATTTGTGAGAAAAATACTTCTCCATCGACCTTTTGACGCGTGTCCGTAACACCGACAGTTAAAAACCGTTTGCTCATCTATGAAAGCTGACATATTTTGTGTTTTGAGTTCAACACCGTCGAGAAGTGTGATATTCTCGAGAGTCTCGAGAGGGGGTTTTCTGCGGACAAAGGTCACTTTCGCCTCGTTGCTGCCTTCAAGTTCAAAAAAAGCAAAGATAGTAATAATAATAGCACGGAGAAAAAATGGCAAAAAAACATCGAAAACTTTATATAGCTGCAGATCTGCATGCATTTCGAAGAAAGTAAAGTGTATGTGCTTGTATTCAACGGACATGGCTTTCACACACGGATGAAGAGATTTTCGAATGGCACGTGAAGCACAAGCTGATCCCGGGGCAAATT
>OMLO01000790.1_pt1 | contig 22479 bp, 8 predicted proteins | sample 1674811 | NCBI WGS metagenome assembly OMLO01 (sample SAMN06265003, study PRJEB25207) | coral metagenome | isolation source: Coral host | place: Mexico:La Bocana,Puerto Morelos, Mexico | collected 2008-11-13 | reverse complement strand
CAGGGTCAAAGAAGCAATTCATGTAAGACTTCACCCTAACAACATCAACAGGGATAGTGGAATAGAAATCCAGAAGTCAGTGGATGCCCATGACCAAAAAGCACACACAATAGGAGAGCCATGCGACAGCGGATCGCCGAGGGACCAAATCACTGAGCAAGGATCGAAATTCGCCAATCAGAGGATGAAATTCAACAACAACTCCCTTTTTAGTCGTGGATAGGCGGACGCGAAGCATGAAAACGGCTATCGTTTTCGCTCAAACTACTGATCGATATATCAACGGTTATTTTGGTAGACTTATCTGTCATATTTTTTGGCATCTCCCGTTGTCAATTTTTGGCATGCCTTTCCCATGTTGCTCAGTCTTTTTAGGACCGGACCCAATCGATTTGCTGCTCTCCTGCCTCAGTCAGACAAAACATTCCGATACCATATACATAATGACTACCTCATGCTAAGGTCCTTCGAATGAACACTTCCTTGCAAATTTCATCAAATTTTCTGGCTCTAGAAAACTTTGACGACCATGTTTACATTTTGAATCAAATCTTTTTTATTTTTATTAGATTTTTTCCTTCAGCTAATCAGACCACCAGGTAATATTCCTTCCAAACTTAAACCTACCACATTACAAATGTCCAAAACGACATTTTGACAACGAAGTACTAGAAATTGATATCTTGATACCAGACACAGCGCTCCGCCTTTTTAATTCTCCCAGTAACCCTTGCGCCGCTAACTGGTTTCCATGCTACAAAATGCAAAGAGACGAGGCATCTCACGTGTTTCGATCCGGCTCCCGGCATGAGCTGTGCCACGAAAATTCGAGTTCTCCGGCTATGTGTTCCCGATAGTAGATTTATTTGAAATCACCCGTGTCATCTTTTTTTAATTTTATAACAATGAATACAAGAAAAAATTAAAACTTACGAAAGAGTAAAGAAAGAGTACACATCAGATTGTCATTCCCATTTAAGTATTGTCTTCATGTAGAAATTATTCCTGCTAACATGGGGACTAGACAGGTTCAGCACTATTATTTCTGTTCCTAAAAGTATGTCCTTTCATATTTGATAGTTTTAGAGTGATTTCCTTAGCTTTGACATGCCCAAATGAAATATAATAGTCAAACTCTCGTATATAAACAAAAACAAAGTTGTGGCGGACTCGACTAGAGCCATTTAAAAAGAGTTTTGGATAGTTCCAATTTGGTCGAGTGTTGCCGGTGGAGTGAGGAATAGCGAAAAACGCAAAGAAAAATTCTCGGTGCAAGGCGAAAACCAACAACAAACTCACGTAAGGCACTGCCACTTCGCCACTGCGCCTTCTCGCAACTGCAGAATGTACATTTGACCTAGATCCGGAAAATTATAGACGATACGCGCACAGATAACCAGCGGCCGAAAAGCCGCGTTGCCCGTTTTAACGGGCGTTCGTATTTAGTATGTTTAGTTTTCGAGAAAACATACGAGTTCAGCTCCTCGGGACAAACTGTCCGTTATATAAGGATGTCCGTCTCATGAGCGGGTATCCGTAGAATTACGGGGCTTCTTGTAAAAAACCTGGAAGGTCGCGGTAAATGTAAACGGTAAATGTAAATCACGTTTACTTTAAATCATGTTTATAGTGGTCATGCACTTAGCTATACAAGCACTAAGCTCAGCTAGTTCACAGGCATGCCACTGAAATGAGGAAACAAATATTACAAATAGAACAGATGTCTCGGGAAATTCCGTTAAGACTGCAGAGTTGTCAAGGCCGCAAAACATTTCAATTATTTTAGTAATCGAAGATGGATAAACGTGTAAATTGAAATAAACAAATTCCTAAATATTGTGCTCTATGGATATCCAATACGGATTTGAAGATAATTGATAAGGTCACAAAAAAAATCAGTGACTTTTTTGTGACCTTCTCAATCATCTTCAAATCCGTTCAAGCATATAGCAGTTGATCGAAGTCCATTTTGCAATCAATGTATCAACGCTTCTTCATAGCTCTGCTTTGAGTATTTAGCGTAACATAACCGATAGATCGCGAGAGAAGTAATACCGCCTCGCGAGTGGCCGCGCATCGCGTCACGTTCCTTGGACAAGGGCTGCGCATGCTTGTGGTTCCAGTATGTCGTAGGCGACAATGCAGCCAATCAGATTACACGATTGCCGGTAATCTGTTATCCAGGAGTCCCCCGGTATTTGTTATGCAATAATGCCCCTATAAATGCTAAAATGAATGGAACTTGTTATGCAATAATCGTTCATTAGGTACGTTGTACTTAAATGCAAGGTATTTGTTATGTAACAATTCTCTTATAGGTACTTAAATGATTTCCAAAAGTTTGTTACCAAAAAAGGACAAAATTTCATCCGCAAACTGGCCGAAAATAGCGAGAAAAGAGTTCAGAATTCTATTGAGTATTTAATACTAAAATTCGGGCAATTTTTGGCGTCTATTTCACAGCCAGTTTAAATGCTTCACTGTGAATATGTTTCAAATAAATATTTTCTCTGTAAAATTATACGAAACATCGAATTTTCTCAGCAAAGGAGTTGAACGAAATGTTGGTCAGAATACATTGCAAATTCTCTTATATCAAATTATTTGAGTGCAAAAATACATCATGTTGTTTTGGAGAGGTTTGATAACGGCGTTCATTGATTAATGCTGGGTCATTACTCAGCACCCTTTTCCATTTGGATAGAATAACAAAACCTCTTTTATATCAGAAATCCAGGGTATTTAAACTTTGAACGGTGTTGCATGTCAGCAACTTAAATAAAGCCCTAAGGCACAGATAAAACGACAAAACTGGTTAACAATCTCGCCCAACGAACTGACACCATTGAATACTTCAATTTCGTTCAAGTGACAGAACATTCCCTGTAGAGTTCGAGTAGCCCAGTAACATAGTGAGAACCTTTCGGAGTCTAAGCAATAAAATGTAATATGTTTTCCACCGACTCTTTGGAGAAGGCGATCCAGCGAATGTAATTTTACTAGTACGGGGTGAATCGCCCAATAGCTTTTATGGTTTTTTCAATCTTTACGTGCCAACGAGGGACTTGATCAGTGCGTTTGTCTTAACACCATTCTCGAATTAGCCTACGATTTCTTGCTTGGGACTCAATATGCGGTGCATTTAAAACACCATTCTCAATTTCGTTTACCACGGCGAGACGTCAGTTCAACTTTTTCCTTTCTGCCTTTTCAACTTTGTACTTCATTTTTGCTACGTTTTGGGGGCGGGGATTTATTTTCGGTTGGGGGGCGGGGAGGTCGGCGGGTCGGAGGGACTGGCTTTCACAGCAACTTTTTCCTGTGGCTCTATGCTGCAAACTGAAAAAGCTATGAAAAACCTAAGCCATTTAAACTAAGGTATTCAAGCTCATGAGCTTTGAAACAGTTATGCTTTAAAGCTTTGAAACTGCTTTGAACAGTTTGATAGTGGTTCGGTTTCAATTAAGTGCTAGCTGCACGCCCGGGCTGCACGCCGGAATACCTGCAGAGAGCGAGATTCGATAATTGCCGGCACGCGTCAATCTCAATATGTAATTTATTTACCTTCGCCCTCTTCATGAAAAGCATGTGTAGAAAGTAATTCACGTTTTTAACACCAGCAAATTCCTCACGAAAATATTATGAAAGCAAGTCCTTTGCCCTTTCTGGAAGCTTCATCGTTTAAAAAGTAGTTCACGTTTTTTAACGCCAACAGATTCAGTTCACGCAAGAGATTATGATCCTTGGTTCAAGAAAATCAGTAAACAAGGCTGTGAAATGCTAACAGATGTCCCGAGTAACCGATAATCGATTTCCATGCACAGGAACGACTACAAAAAAACAAAAACAACAATATGTACTGGTTACTTTTATATAAATTTGAGAATAAAGAATGTTCTAAGCTGATTTAAAAATCATGTGAGTGGAGGTCAGCGATGCCTCAAATGTCTTTAGTTTCGGTAAATTCATTTTGTGCAAGTTCTTCACGTGCCTGTTGTGATCACATGCGCACAAATGAGATTCAAATTTTGATATTTTCTTTCTCGAAGCTTTTTCAGTTTATTAAACAGCTTTAAACACAACTTATCACCCAGAGAAGCTCTCGATTTTTTTCAGAACTGGTTATCTGCGGGGAATAAACAGAGCAAGAATACCAGGAGTGGCACGTGAAACAACAGTATTCTATAGGCGTAGCTCATGTTTTTAGTTCAATATATTTTGTCGCTCATGACTTGGGGGTTAAAGATATAGTATAAGATCATAACTCCGCACAGAAGACATCTTAGATGGCTAAGACTTTGTACCCGAATTGTAGCAACTTGGCCTAATTTAAACTTTTTATAACTGTTCTATTATTAAAACTGCAATACGCGTCTTTTGATAGACTGTTGGAACTCCGTAAGGCCAAATTGAAGTACGCAAAACCTTTTCTAATTACGTTTGAAGGGTTAATTTTGTTTATAAGAAGTGTTGCAATTGAATTAGGCGTTTTGCCTTCAATCAAGAGAACGTGTGGTCTGTAGCACCGGATGTCCGGTGATCCGGTGACAATTGTCTTACCGCCACGCGCCGAACCATTAGAGCTCCATCTTTTCGTCAAAAGGGCATTTAATAAACTTGTGAATAATACCACCGTAAGTTCGTCACGAATAGTCTAGAACGAACGCAAAGATTTGATGAAATCCTTAAAACAGTTATTCTGGATGGTGTGACCCTACTTAAATTCAAACACGTGTTTTGTAGGTTTAAAGTCAATTTACTGCAATGGAAATCATCGGAATGCATCTATCACTCGATGATTCAAAGATAATTGGAAACCCTGCTTTGAGTTAAAATAATTATGGCACGTGGAGGTCAGCACTTCGTGTTAGGTAAATACCACATTTATACACCAGTCAATACTGAAGGTATTGACAAGCATACAGCATGTGCCTATAACTAATTGATTTGTTTGCCCGACTGTTCTCTGGGAGTGGTCCTTAGAGATTTCAGGGGGGGAGGGTGAAGGAATGGTATTGCCCAGTGTTAAAGGTCACCCACCCATAGTTCAGTCCAAAAGATGTAATTTTCTGTGCTTTATCACAGAACTGGCCTGCAAGAGTCCTATATCCTAACCCAGCCACTTCAAAACCCGGTATTTTAAAATCTGTATATATTTTTTTATCTGCAGCGGAATTCGAGAGTATTAATCAAACGGAATGTCACTTCTTTCTGTTTTCTTAATTCTTCTCATCCTTTTTACATTTAAAAACGAAAATTTCCATTGAAATGTTAGCTAGTCTGTATTATTTCATATCAAAAATTGTAAATTTATAACCCAAAATTAGGATAAAGAAGCCAAAAAGCCAGACGTTTGTGGTGACACGAGTTCTCCCTGATACTGTAAATTAATGAAGAGTGACGCTTACCATTAGTTTACCGATTAGGAGTGCCCCCCTCCCCCTTTACCAACATTTTAATGGGTAGGTGAGGTGCGAACACATTTATTCAATCGCTCGAAAATTCTACCCTGGCATGATGTTGCCTTTTATTTATTACGAACTATTCTCGGAATTTTGTTTTTCCAAGAAAATAAGTCAGTTTGGGTAAAGTCCCGTTTGTACAAACAAGTTAATTCCATGTGACTGTCTATCAATCAACATGGACTCTAGTGGGCAAAGAAAAACATCGTCCTTAAGTAGTCATGAGTTTTACCCTGAAAACACGAAAAGGAAACTAAACTCAATGCATTCTTTTAAATAGAATGACGGTTTCTGACATTTTGCTTTTAAAGCGCTTAAAGCTTGCTAATCTATAAAAAAAGATAGTTTATGTACTGTCGCGAATGCAAATCGTGACATTGGACCCGACATCCAATAATGAATGGAGCAATATGATTGGTTGGTTGGGCATACCTTAGGTTTCTCTTTCGTTATATAAAGGTGACCCTTGCAGAACGTTGTTGCATTGTTTTGCGTTCTTCACAGATGAGGTTCGACGGCGTTAGAAAGTAAGTATGTTGAATTTGTGTACATTGTGTGCTACGAGATTTAAAGTAAACCGCAAGCCTAGATCCTCCGTTATAAGATCGGCCACAAATGTCATAAGATTAAGACTTTGCAGGCTTTAAGTCTGCAACGCTTTCGTTTCGATCTTCGGGCCCTATATTCGAACGTGCAGACCGCAAAGTAAATCCCTTTATTAGCTAAAATACTCTGCTTGGACACAAGTATCACATATCACCAAGGAATATATTTCCTCTTTCGAGATGACGATATTGAGAGGGAAAACCACCGATTCCGCGAAATAAATAAATAAATAAATAAATATGAAGAAAAACAAAGCGCTGATTGGCTTAGCTACGAAAGATCAAATGATCGACCCGTGGTACCACCAAGCGAGATCCCTGCGTCCACGCTAGCCTAGAAGAAGAACTAGCCCTCAGACTGAGCGAAGTTTCCGAGGAAGACTCAAACATATTTTTCCTGCTTGCAGGTTAGCAGAAAATCGGATTTTATTATGGTTGATTAACGATAGCAACTGAGCTTTGACTTTTGAGATTCTTATGTTGTCGTGAGCCGTGTTTATCTCCCGGTGCTGAAGTGACATTAATTTTAATTTAAAGTAGTTCTTCATGCGACTTGCCCTCGTGTGATGGGAATAAGCGACATTTCACACCTCCTTTAGCTGAACTGCACTTCATCTTAGGTCGCGTGTAGCGGACGGTTTAGTCGGCATGTAGTCTACTGTTAATTAATTCAAAGACGAAACTCTAATTAATCTTTGTATGTATCACTGTTATGAACTAACGAAGCTCTACCATATTCAACTTTCCTTATTTATTGTGCAAATGAGTGCTTGAATTGATTTCCGTCTGTTTAAGAAACTCAGCCCGGTCTTAAAGTTATTTGATGTGTTCTCAAATAACTCTTGAGTTACCGCTGCAAGCGAGCCGAGCGAGACGGAAGTTAAAAGTTTCGGCTGATCCTTAATCTCATCTTCAAAATAAAAGTGCATTTGCAACGCTTTCGTCTTAATGTTAGCTGTATTGGCTGACTTATTCAGAACTTAAGTCAACTCTGTAGTTTCGGTTTGTTACAGTTTCCAGAATAAGCAAGGGAGGTTTATTTTCGGTCATGAATGCAAAGTATTTGGTTTCAACTGGAAAATTCTTTCGTTTAAGTTGCATAAGCTTGCGATTGTGTTTGCGAACGCCACTCAACGCCAGATACGCTACAACGAACAAGAATTCATACACACAGCATATTTTCATAGAAGTGCGTCATTCCAGTATTTCACGGTCTCATTGAGTGCAATTGCAGCTAAATTGTTACTTGTCAATTCATCTTGAATATGCAAAATTCAGTTTCTCAGATTAGTAGCGGTATAACTGACTCGAAAAAAAAGTATGAGGAAAGCTCTCAAACCCTGCCCTTCTAAAGCTCCGAAATATTTTAATTCCCTCTTACACAAAACAGAAGAGACACTCAAAAATGCACGGTCCAATACCACACAATGCAGCGTTTTTTTTTAACGTAGTGATTGTCTCCGGCTTCCTACATTCGTTTGAATCATAAAAGTAGCTCAATCTGCTTGAATAACTCCCCCCGAAACCTAGTTATGTGAAATATTAGTTACTGAGGCCCGCCCTGATTATATTTTGGTTTGACTTCATTACATTTAACTGAATAAAACGGAATTTGTAAAGTACGCTTTCTCAAGCATTCTCAACCCATCTGTGAACAAAGCATTGGGAACAAGGTGGCGACTTGAGTCAATACGGTTTAAGACTTCGGTACAAAAAAAACCCAATCCTTTTGCAGAAGAAGTGTCCGACAGAAAAACATCATTTTAATTGGGGAATCTTTTCCTTAACCTACTGCGGAAGGAACATCTATAAATTAGTAACTTCAAGGATTCCATTTATTTGAAAAACGTTCCGTGTACTTAAAACTTCCCACCGACTTAAAACTTCCCACACAACTCAAACGCTTAACCTTCTGCCGCGATATTTTAAGAAACTCTTGTTTATAATTAGTCATTTCTTTTTTAGGAAAATTAATGATAAACTATGCCTCGTGCCATGAAAATAACAGCCAGCTTCAGCTCGCTAATGCAGCAAAATTTTTAAAGCCTTTTTAATTCAAAATTGAACTCTCTATCTTCAAGCAAGCACTGAGTTGGCAACAGAGTTGTTTGGCGTTTGTTCCCTGAAAAACTATGACGATGTCAGGAAAAAAGAGTTTTAAACATATGTAAGGTCAGCCCGGTTTGATAAAACTCAATTTAAAGTGTCCTGCAAAACACATGTACAAGTATAAGCAAGTTATCGGCGTGAGTTTTCTTGTGACTTCTTTCAGTCAGGCACGTGCATTTGAGTTGACCAGCGATGTGAATTGTGTAGCGATCTCCAGTTTGCTCTCAATTAGGCGCAAGGTTTTCATCATTGGGTCGCCCAGCAGTGATCAATACAAGTTGATCCAAGTTTTAAAACCAGCTCGGTTTTTCATACTTTGCAACGGTTAGGTTTCTGATATCATGCAATGAACAACTTGTTGTTCTTCTTCGTCGTATTCAGAGTGAAGTCGAATAATCGCAACAAAGCGAAGACACCAGACAGTTTTCTTTTACTTTCAATGCTGGCAAATTCATTATCGATCAACAGCATATCGAATTTGTTCAATCGTTCTACGTCTCGCCAAATGGTTAACTTCTTTGGGTGAAAAAAATACATTGAAAAATACATTTAAATACATCGAGTAAACTAGAATTAACCGCATCTATACTGTTCGAGAGTTTCTTCCATTGAATTGGCGAGCAATAATGATCTTAAATGGAAGTTTACAGATATCTGCCTGTTATTTAGGCAAATCAGGAGTTTATTCAAAAGAACGTACTGGTTTTAAGGCCGCATTAAGGCTCTTTTGTTTTGTAAAATTGGTACGGGTGGTGATATTAAATTGTCTACGCCCCTCCCCACTCGAACTCATGGAGCTTCTCGATGCCCCTACGATTAATTATATAAATCGGAATATTCGCGAATATTTTCAAACTGAGACAGGTCAGACAGAAGTTCTTAGGTACACGGTCTTCTAGATTGTCGTGTCTGAAAGCTGGCACGGAACACAAAATTAAGCACCGATTGTTTTCGTGAATATGCCGACATTGCTGATGAGACATGTTTAAATGCTCTGACAAGGCGCTAGTTGACGCTTTAAGCAGCCAGTTTTACACTCTCTAAAACTCAGGGCCAGTCAGTAGGCGCAAGGGAAAGTCTAAGCAACGAAGCAAAAAATCGAAGAAAAAACCATTTATTCTTCAACGGGGTTTTCCCTCGCTCTCATAACTGCCCTTGGCTCTCGGAGGCTGCCAATTTTGTAAAGCTTCACTTTTTTTTCTTAATTTGAGTGCGACATTACCCGCATAGTTTATTAGTAACACTGTTTTTCAGTTTCATGACACTTAAGGCCACGCATGCATAAAAGAAATTAGACACAGCGTCCCCACGACTAGAGCGAAAAATAGCCGTTATTCCTGTTCGTGCTTAACGCCTGCCGCAAAGCTACAAGGTTACGGGACCTCGCGTTCATAGGTCTGGATGGCAACAAAGTGTCAACAACATTACACGAGTTTCACGAATTACCTAAAAACAGCAAAACAGCAGCCTATTGTCTCCTTTTTCAAAAAACAAGTTCGTTTTATTGATTCGCCAGAAAGTGTGTCATATGTGAAGCAACACCATGCAAAAAGATAACTCCAGTCGTGCCCCTATCTGAAACTATCTCACTATTCGGTTCTCTGTTGAGAGCTGTCCTAGTTCAGTAGTTTTGTATCGAGAACAAACTTAAGATTGCAAACATGGTTGGACTCTATTGGTTCTCAGTACAGTGAATTATCTCCAACTCGTGCTCGGAGGACTTTAACCTTTGATTTTAAGTCCGGTGCACTAACCACTCTACCATGCTGCTTTCGCAATCCATGAGAAACTCCCCCCCACCTCAGTGAAGCGAGAAACGGATTTAACGGCCAAGCTTCTGCTCGCATCATGTCTATGCAATTCCAAGCTGTCAGGATCTATTATGGACTGCGAGATACTTGCCTTGATGTACGAGCAAAAACTCAGAACTATCACTGACAAAATTTACTGATAATCAGTTGAGAGAATTGATGCTTTAAGTTTAGTTCTGAAAAGAAATATTCAGCTGAAACAGTCGGAGTGACAATTTCGTTGAAAATTATTTTTGCAGTAGTTGTGCTTTTTTTTTTTGTAAGTTCCTTACTAACGGAGTGCACTTAAAGCAAAATTTCAAGTAGCGTGATTACTACAATTCAAAAGTGTTGCGGTCGATGACAACAGGATGTTGCAAATGCAACAGGAACATACGTACAAAACAGCTGCAAACTTCCGAAACCGTTTTTCTTTTCTTTGCTTTTGTTATACTTTAAGAAATCAAGTCGATGACGCATTAATGTCAACCAGCCATAACAACAACAACAACGGGCATTGTAATAATAAGTGTATACATATGATTTGATCCGGTAAAAAGCCGATAAAAAAAACCTTCTTCATTATAATGCGTCTTCATTTGATTCCATAACGTCTCAGATCACACGAGCCGCGAATCCCCGGTCCGTCAAAACAGCACTGATAATCGTGGCAGGAGGCCAAAGTTTTTCCAAATTATCCGTGATTTCACTGGTGTTATTTTCCGTTTTTCCCCGATGTTAAACCATTTTACACTCCGGCCAGAGATTATCCTTGCGCGATCACCAGCTGAAGTCACGAATTGAACGCGAAAAGCTATACCCTCGTGCACGCCCATTTTCACTCCCACAGCTCGCTGGAATTCATAACTTATAGGCTCCCTGCGTTGAGCTAAGGATGTTTTGGATAGATTTCGTTTCTGTTTACGAAGTGTGTTGAAAGCTCCCTGTAGCTGTTACAATTTCCGGCCTGCAAACGGGCGCGTGTGCCGTGGATAATCTCCCATCCCAGTAGGGGTTACTTCTGCTCGTGTCGTTATCAAGAATATACCTTTCATCACCAAGATGATCAGAAGCTTATCCCAGCATGGCCAAAATCCACACGATTACCTCGAAGCCTTGTTTGCTTGGGTTTAGGTAAATACTACTTTAACTTACTTTATACTGACACTGAATTAAATGTTAACAGAAAGTGTTACAGATATATATATACTCGTGTTACCAATTAGTGGTTTTCTGATCAGAACAGCATGCCAGAAGGCACCAAGTCGATAACAAAACAGCACGTCATTCCAATACAGGGAAGAAATATTTGGTACAACAACCCTTCGAAAACTTGAAAATTATTATTCGGAATGAAAACATTTCTCATGTCAAATACTCAAGCAAGACGTTAGGGTTTGGCCTGTTCACAATTACAGTAAAACCTCGTATAAGGGTGGTCCTATTGAACTAGGGAGAATATGCCAGAAGTAGTGATTCTTGTTGCAAATCATAACTGGCGCTTTCAGTTGTTCCTTTTGCTTTTATGCTGACTGTGCAAAACAGCGAGACCAGCTGATTCGGCAGGAAGTTTAAGCTATAAGCAGCGATTCAGTAATTCTGATCCGGGTCAACCCACCTTAACACGCAAGGGGTTTAAATTAAAGAATTGACAAATATTGATATAAACAACTGCAATAACTGCGACAACAGTATATAGTAACATCAAACATGTCAGCTACCTGACACAAGAGCCAAAGAAAACAACCGAGTCTAAGACGACACAAAATAATGCGGGTACTACATGAAAAGACATTACAGCTGTAAGTAGCTTGGAAATGGACCTGTGTATTTAGTATAGCATTGAAAACTGCATGAAACGTAATATGTTGCTTTATGATCGAGAGTGGAAAATTTGACTACTTTTCTCGAAGTAACTTCGTAATCTGTCACCCTTCAATAAGCAGATTTCTGATGAGGTCAAGCTCACTTAAAGTGAAAACAAACCATTGCTGTTGCCGAAAAAAATACAGAATGCCAACTATAATACTCGGCTTTCATGAACAGTAACAGACTTCTCAATATGTGCTTGTTCCAGTGGAGGGGTAGTATTGTTTTTCTCAAAGATTGCCACTATACCAGAGATTCTCTCAAAGATTGGGCAAAACCTCGGTCTGGGAATCTTTCCAAGTAAAGATCAAAAAGCCTTTACCGATATACCATGAAAGCCGGCTGCTTAGAACTTAAGATACTGTATCGAATCCGGCCATTTCTACAAAGCTCACTGAGAAGATACGTTTACAATCAATCCTAGAAGGAAAAGGTTAATGTAGGTTTTGGAAATCTTCCATGTAATGGTTAGCAGCAGAACTTAAGCTTAAAACTTTAATTGGCTGACTTTTCAAGTCTTTCTAAAAATAACTTAAGTGATGGAGACGAAGTTCTTATCAAGTATTGTCTAACACCTCTCAAGTGCCGTATTTTGTTCTTACGTAATGCTTGTAAGACAATATCGGGACCCACACTGGTCCTTCAGACCTAAGGCACATTTTATGCAACAGTTGTATTGTATCGTTGTAGAACTTTGTAAAATGCAAGTAATCTACACCAAAGTACATGAACTTTGTCCTTGTTTTACAGCTTCCGCAATTTCCCTCCCCCCCCAAAAAAAAAAAAAATTTTTCCTCTTACAATCATTTGTGCTGACTTAACAGCTTGTCACCGTCTTTCTAAACTACATTGTTAACATTGCCACAAGCGCCAAAATAAATAACAAAAGTTTTGATGTTATCTTGCTTTTTGCTGAACCTTGCACCTAATTTGTTCTTCGCCGGTGCGTTGATTTCATTTCGAAATCTCACCGGTGTTTTCATCCTTTCAAGAGCCCATTTGTCACTATCGCGGGCCCTTTGTTCCTGTCGCGCGCAAAATAACAGTCGGCACGCCCCGTGGCACGCGCCGATAACATTAGAATGTTTTCTTTTACCACTCTCTTATCAGCATTTTCATTGGGAAATAATCTTAAGGACAGATCATTTATCTCTGATAAAATTAAACAGGCAGCTCCAGTGCTAGAATAATATTTCTTTCTACACGCTTTGTGATAGACAAAATAGGATCAACTGTTCTAGCAATTTAGATCTGGTACGATTTTTTCCGCTGTTGTCTTATTTGCTGATGCGCTGTTTTTGGAAAAGCCGCGCCGGTAAAAACGTACTCCAAAACTCAACAGCTTATCTTTAGTCCATTAGCCTCTTTAATTAATCCCTGAAGCGAGAACCATTTCGGATCTCTGGATTAGTGCTGTGCGATTTAGTAGCCAAACGTTTAAACAGAATATAGTTTACAATGAAACTGTCCGCATGTTGTATGACACACTACAATATCGCAGAATGCCAGGACTTTCAATCAAACAGAGAGTAGGTGGATTTTTCCCGTTGCGAGACTGCGTGCTGCAACAAAACAACTAAGCTTAACGTTCTTTTGTTTTATTTGCCTAATCCTCTGAGTTTTAAGTAAAATAAAATCGAAAATTGCCTGCGTATTCGAGTATGACAGCCAACATAAACTAACCTCGATGGTATTCGAAGTGAGATTTGGGAATACGTTTGTCCAATGAAATGAGAATTCTTTTAATCATTTCTCTGATGTTGGCTACGAGTATTTTTGGCCCTGGACCATTACGATGTTTCCAGCTTCTAGTGGCTGTTAATTACCGATTTGTTCGCAATTGAGCAAGAGCCAAACTGACAAACAATAGATCACAAAAAAGCCAGCAAAACCGAGATTGTAGCTAACGGGATTATAACGTTTATGGAGAAACGAGCTTTCAGGTAGAATCGTGATCTGCCATGCGTTTGTCATCAAAATACAATATTGGCAAACAAAATGCGTCATCCAAAACAACACATCTGTTTTGAAGTCCCTGGTTTTATAAATGACGATAGAATCAGACGTGTATGATTGGCAATAATTGTTGACTGCTGGAATGCATCCAGATTTTCATTTGATCTCGAAACGCTTTGTTTGTATTTATTTCCTGAACAAAAGATTAGAAAGTGAAAGAGCTCATTGTTCTTAAAATACACTTTGCATATCAACGCATCGAAATGAGTTTGATGATGTAACGATCAAAAAAAGAAGCGTTTTTCATCGGAATGCTTGCATATTTCTGTGGTAAATTTTGCTTTTAAGTTGTGGAAGAAAGGCAGAAATAAACAGGATAATTTACCCGAACAGTGAAATCCAAGCACCAAAATTGATCAATAAGAGCGAATCTCTCTCCATTGACCAATCCGTCTAATCGAACTGAAATAACCTCGAGAATCGATTTGTGATTTTAAACGGAAAATGTTTATAATAAAGTTGATGGTCAGTGAGTCGGAAAATTAGTCACACGTGATCGACTGGGCCCTCGTTAAAAAAAGCCAAGCATTCTTCAATGTTTTAATTTCTCAGACAACTGCGGTGAAGTTTGCGCTCCGTTCTATGCCTTTTACCGGATTATTGAAAGCTAGGTAAGTAAAGCATTTCAAACGTACGTTCAATAATTATGTTCTTAATTCGTCATTGCGTTAGTTAGCTTTGTTTAAAATTGCAGATACTGCGGCGAATATTCGTTGTTCTGCGTCGATATTAGAGTTTTTCTCATAGCTTTGAAATCTGTTCCATTTTCCGGCCCTCGCCAAAGCTTAAGGAAATCGCTGATTATTTTCTTGTGACAAATCATGTCTTTGTCTAAGTTTTCCGTCGGAGAAAATTAAAACCATATCTGGCCAGAAGTGCCAAACATCTCCGCTAAGCTAGACTTAAGTCATGGTGGCTGGTATGTGATAGAAATTCGGCTTTAATTAACAGAAAAAAAACTAACCAGAACGGTTTTTCATACTTAGTCAGCCAGCATTGTTTAAAGTTGCCTCCTTTTCCTCAATGTCTTAAGCCTCATATGACCACTGTTTTACTGTAGACAAACTCATATTGTTGTCTCGGTATTACGAACGTCGACGCTTGTGAAGAAAGACTTTGACGTGGTCAATTTTGGGAAATTACTTCATTTCTGGTCTCTAAAAATACATTGCAAGCAAATTCGGTTTTATGTCGAGAAAACTTGCTTTTTGGAGTTGTGTTTTAGGGATTGCTTTAAAAAAAATAACACGAAATCTAAAACTTGTGAATATCACAAGATTTAGAAGCCAACGCGTGGCAAAGCCGGCACGATGTTTTTCAAAAATACCGCTGCACGTGTGTAGTTCGCAAATTTAACACTTTGTGTCACGTGAAAACTGAGAACTTTATATTAGCTTTCAGGGTTATTTTAAATAGCAGAGACGAAGAACACTCGTTCTTTGCACATTGTTACTCTTTTAAAACGCATACTGCATGAGATGGGCAGCTGTTTGCATCTCTGGATTAATTAAACTGCAGATAAAAGTGTCCTGATTTACGGTCAAAAGCTCTCTGAAAAGCTCTGAAAGAAACTGAATCAACAGGTAAGTTAGGGAGAAGTCCGATTTTAGCCCTGGAAGCTAAACGTACAAACAAACAAGCAAACTGTAAACAAGGCGTGAAAACTCAAAACATTTTTAAAAAACATTAAACGTTAATATTTATTTTTGGCAACGGACCTTAATTTAAATTATTTGCGGACGCGTGCTCAATATTTACCACCAGTATGTTAGAATTCTGGCAAAGAATATGCTTCCAGTCTTAAAATAGGGAACTCGAAATTAAAGAAAATTTTTACGCTACCTTATTCTACTTTATTTTTGGTATACCTGTATGCTTTGATAGTCGAGAAAGATATACTGCTGCAAATCGCAGTCAAAATCGATTAGTTACGGTGTGAGGACTTAAGTTTAATTCGATCGCGGACCTCCGACCTCCTTTGTAAAACAGATCGGCCATTATACACTTTGCAACATATAAAATTTAATGTTTGGGACTCGCTCTGGTACATATATACTGCGATAATGAAATTGCGTTGTCATAAGCGTGAAACTCACCCTAAAAAATACATTGTACAACTAATGAAGGCCTTCCGGTCACAATGGATGCCCGCCTGAGGAAATTGTGAGGATTGAAATCCCCCAATCACCGATAACTAACATGCTAAAACTATGATAATCAGTTGAGCTCTTCGCCTGTCGAAAACAGAGGAAGAAGAAAGAGAAATGACAACATCATGAGGATAAACAATGATTATATAATTTCAATTTTTTTTTTCAATCAGTTCGGTAAAATTTTTCGGCCTTTTCTTTGTTTGCAGCCCTCTGAATTATTTATCCGCATAAAAAACATTGGCATTCACAGGCTTTTGTTTCAAACCGCAAGTATTTACCTCAAATGTGTCAAATTTTCTGCGCCCTACCTACGCTTTCTCGGCAAAAAGGATCTAATTTGCTTAGAATAAAACCAGATTTGTGATGGTTATAGCTCAATCGTTGACAAGCTGATATCGGAGCTTCTCCAACGGGAAGAAAAACTTGTCTGTGCAATTTTCAGCTTTGGTTTACACAAAAATTTTTGATAAATAAACACTGTTTTAACCTTTAAACTTATCATACCGTACTATGCTAAGAGTTCGAAGTACATAACAGATCTAATTGTCATGGAATTCGTTGCACAATTTATCATGCCTCGAGCAAGATCTATTTTGAAAAGGTCTTGTAACCACACCCAAATTGATGAGTTTTTCGTTTAGAATATATTCATCACGTGAAAAAGGCGTGTCATACTTTTTAAGCTATGTATGCTTTCTTTCGAGCTGCGAGTGGATGTTGCAAAAACCAAACCTTAGCACTGAAATGCAATATCTCTAATTGCTTGCTTTCATAACGGATTGTTTGAATACTCCAATATTAAACAAGAATGCAGAAGTGACAAAAATAAGTCATTTCAGCCGGAGCAGTTAATGATAAGTGATATTGTCATCAAACAAACACAAAAGGAGCTATTTAAGCTTTATCCAGATCAGTGCAATGATCGAAAAAAAGAGAAACTTGACGTACAAGCAATAAGCTACTCTTGATATATTCTTTAAAAAGGTTGTGATCATGAATTAGTTTCATAACAAATTGAACAAACTTACTAATATCATAAATGCATTTTTTTCTAAATATATCTTTTCCAGTCTAAAATTGACACTATTGTGATATGAGGTTGAGGCTATCAAAATTGTATTGCCATTTCAAAATCCTAGGCCATTTGGAATTCGGTCTAATTTTAAACGGTGGAGGTAAAAACGAACATTCTGTCTGATTGATTAAGAACAATCTGTGGATTTTTCTATCTTCTGTTCGAAGACTTGGCCTCTGAAAACAACTGTTTACTATCCTAACAGAAGAATAGTTTTTGTGTTCTCTTCGACAAAAGGCGCATAATTTCCTAATTTTCCTAAAATTAGTGTCGCGTGCTATTGTTCTAAACAAACGTGTAAGATATTTCCCTTTTCATTATTGTTTACAAAATATTCATTAGTATGCAAGGGCCATTGCTCACATGCACGATCAGTGATCAAGCGTTCTAATTGCTTTGGTATCAAGAACAATAGGAGATAAGTCAAAAACTCAATAGCCCTGCTGTATTGCATCAGCCTTTCTAGTAGGTCTTCCGGTAAAAGGCTAACATCGATATAGAAACCTCCCATAGTTTAATTTACGATCTCGTGATAACTACAAAAGCACGTACGCATTTTTTCCGACTGGGGTCAAAATTCGCGTGTCGCGGGCGTGACATGTGCAATTGCTGAGCGATGCCACAACTGCCTTTTAAAGACTTACTTTTAGGTGTACATATTTTTTTGGAAAGGGAACGAAATTGGTCTCCAACCAATGGCATTAAAACAAAATAGAAATAATATTTTCCCTAGAACAGGTTCCAAAAATAATTGACGTGATGTATTTGCTCGAGAAACCCTCAACTCGCTGCCCCCTTTCCACGGTTGTATCGCGTGACAGTAATGTGACGGTTTCTGTCTTATTCTTACATCTCATATATGTGATAGAGGGGTTTCTCAGCTTTCTCGGCTTTTATATGGGAAATTTTAAATAAAACGGGGAATCCCCGACTCTCTTTCCTGTTTTGATTGGTTAAAAGTTCGTTTACTCCGTGAATGAAAAATTGAAAACGTTGATTGGTTACACTAACGATGGCTATATAATTCCTGCTATCTGATTGGTCAGAATTACCGCTCGCATTTCCTGCTATGTCATCAAATCGGCGTGAAGTACCGCGTGTTTATGGTCAATGGTAGCTTGTGTTTGTAGACCGAAGGGTTTCTAAAGGTATGATATGTGATGTTTTGTCCATGACGGCTGCGAATGCCATCGAATCTTTATTCATTAAGTTGTTCGCTGTAATCGAGATCTTATTTTTGCCGTAGTTTGGGGGTGTTTTGTCGAATTATCGTGCTTTAAACGTAGGTCAACATTGAAGCCATTGCGGAGCCATTTGTCGTTCGATCTTTGAGAGAGTGCCAAGTTAGAGAGTTTTCTAAGGTTTCTTAATTCGAATGTGAAACAAACATCGATAACTACTTACAAAGCATTACATGAAATTAGAATGAGTTAGGAAGTCAGTGTGAATTCGATTTGCTGCGCTTAAAAGTGACAGAGTAAGGTGGTTGTTTTCATTGCATATTGAATAAGGCCGTCACCCGAGCAATCCGCAAGGGTCATGAAGCAAAAATAGCTAACAGTTTCGCGTCTTTACCCAATAATTTTTTGCCTAAATTGCAATGCTGTCGTCATCAATTTACATGCTGCAGTTTTGTTGATGTAAGCTCTGTTTAGTTTTGCTTTCTTGTTCAAGAAATATCTGTGATACGCTACTATTCGATTTCTGAATATTAGCGCCGGTTGACTTATCGGTCTTCAGTGGTGTTTGCCAAACAACCTCAAACAGGAAATCCGAAGCGATTATATGAACTAATCTTTTGCTTTGCTCCTCCACGGCACGTCTGTGTTGGCCAGTCTCTGTGCAGGTTTTAGGGTTGTCTTTTTCGGAAAGTACGTACATCGACCTTTCGGTTTTCGATTTGTAGAGTTCGCGTGTTTACATGTGACCAAGTTTACATGTCAAAGTCGATCGATCTCTCTGCAGGAATTCGATATTAATTATGCCTCGTACGCAAGGAAGTTAAAAAAACTTAAAGTGAAAGAAAGATCGACTCTTTGTTGATATACTTGCGCGTTCGTTTCCACTTAGATCTGGGTACCCATTTACCGAAGAAGCTTTCCGGAAGATCTTGATGAACCCGGATTTAAACAAAATGGCGGATCAAGTAGAACCCACAATCGGAACTCTAATTAATGAGAAGCATCTAAAACAACTAATGGAAGATGTCCGTGGAAGTGACGATGGTAACTGGTGAGTAATTCTTAGAGCGAGGTAATATTTCTTACAGAAGTACAAGTTCGTGCGTCGTTTTGATTGCAACTACCCACGCCTAGAACCTCGCGAAACTTTACAAAAAGTTCGCGCGAGAAACATACAACTGCGATTTTCGTCTTATTTTCTTAGCAAATCTTTGTTATTTCATTATTCAGCGTTAAGATGCTCCAGTAAATTTATGCCCATTCAATATGCTTACTCGATTAGCAAAATTGTTTTCCTTACTTGGGCATACAGCTAGTGTGATAATGTTTATTGATATGACTTTGTCTCTTTCCCATTGTTTTGATTTGTCTGCTCGGCGCAATTCATTTCGTTTCAAACCAGATCAAATCAGTTTTTATTAACTCCGTTAAGTAAGTTTATGTTACACTGTACTTAGCTTAGCTAGCATCAATTGCCAATTGTGAAGTAAGCTCTTAACAAACTCTTGTGGATTTTACAAGTAAAGTTCCTGCTACAAACACAATGCTGTATTAAGCTTTACAAACTTTTAACGATATCAGTATAAACTTTGTTTTTATATGTGTTACTTGAGGGTAATACTAGTTCATCTTTCTTTGCGTTGAACTTCATGTTTGTCGATCCAGGGATACCGTACCTAGAGGTTAGATATTTTGGCGTAAATCATATCTTCCTGTTTCAGCTATATCTTCAAAGCGACAAATTCGTTTACTGAGAAAATACAATACTAACTCACTGGAGAGTCATATTGAAAATCTTGCATGCTTTTGTGAAAACAACAAAAAGTCACACAGCGATCAGCTTTGTCACTTGAACATCACATGTATTCAATCTTACAGAAAAACAACATTGCATGATCAACCTCATAAACAATTCTGAAGAAGAAACAGTTGTTTAGGAAATCTCACAAAGTCATGGGATTATCAGAAGATTTAGCCTCTGAATGTAAACTATAGTTCCAAAGCAAAAAAACAATTTTGTGTTGCAAGAGTCTGTTTCTTGCCATATGCACCACTAAGATCTACAGGTGAACTTATTAGACAAGTCAAATAATTTGAATTTTTCAGAGGGCTTTGTAACAAGATAAGTAACCAAATGATTTGATTTCGCTGATGACCCTTGTCACGTGATGATCACTTGGGTCAATCATATAGCAACGGTGCATATAGCTAGGGTCAAAAAGATATTCCCAAAGAGAACTACAGTTGTCTTGGAACTACTCACAAGCTGATCAAGGATGGATATGTGCAAGTGGATGAAATGTGAAGACCTTAGGTCAGAGAGCTTTTTCTTTTTGTTGTGCAAACACTTTGTGTTAGCTCTAAAGGAACACAACTTATTTTATTTAACGTTAAAGTAATGGTCAAGTAATGTTATCCTCGTTGCTTAGGAGTAAAGTGGTAAATTCCATATTTGGGCTAGTTTAGAGACTAAAGATTTTTTGCTGTTTCAGTACATTTGTGTGAATTGATAGTTCCATATTGGGGCTAGTTTAAGAAGATTTTTTGTTGTCTCGGTACATTTGTTTGAATTGATAGTTTACATGATATTTGGGCTAGTTAAGACCCACTAAAATTTTTACTGTTTCATTACAGTACTATAATTTATTAATTTTGTTTGTGTGCGTTTATGAACATTTTATGAATCAAACAAAGAGATTTATTTGTAAAATTTCTAAGCTCACCACTTGTAAAACAATTATACACATTTCTTATTTCGATTACTGTAACCTATTTGTTGATCAGAGCTGTGAAAAGAGTGGCTAATTTAAAAGTTTAGTTTAAAACCAGTCAAAATGCTATGTACAGTCAAAAGTTTGAGCAAAATATTTATTACTGATTACATCGAAAGATTTGTAATGTTTGGTAAGCTTCACCTTGAAATGGATATTAATAGAATTTTTGTTTTTCAAAGTGGTGTAATGTTTGTATTGATGAACATCTGACTGGTTATATTGATCCTTACAAAAAGTGATTTACAATGTGCCAGCTAACTGTTAATGGCACCTTTGTGAAAAGCTGTGGGGCAGAAAGAGATTAATGACATTTTTTCTCTTCAGTTTCTAAGCTTGGTGCTCATGGTTAACAAATAACTGACATTTTTTTAATTTTGATTACTATAACCAAAGCGGTGAAACCAGCAGCTGAATTAACCACATTAAGTGTACATGTAATTGATAGTTGTAGCACAATTTGACTTACAACCAGTGAACTATCATTTCCTGAAGTTAACAGACAACTGTCATTCATCAGTCAGTGTAGATTGCTACATTCTTAGTGACGCCAACTCTTGCAAAACAAGAATGTCAAATTGCACTGTTCTTGCAGGCCAAGAAAAATTAGTTGTTAAAAAGCTTTAAATTCCATCTTAAGGCTGAGATTCTAATATTTCAAGAAACGTTGATAAAAAAATCACAATTTATTGGAAATTTGTGTTGTGGCTTTATTTAGCACTGACTTTGACACTCGCTGTGCAGAACAATAGTTGTCAAATTTCAAGCCAGTGCTGGCTTGCCTGCAACCATAAAGACAAGGTCAGCAATTTCCTTCACCATTTTGTAGCTGGATATTTTTTTTTTTTTTTGGGGGGGGGGGTAGTTTATCAGAACTTTTAGAATTCCATGTTGCACATTTATTTTCAACTAAAGAAGCCAAGGTCTCCAAAGGAAAAATAATCAGGTTGGTGACGCGATAAGTAAGACATTTGTCTCCTAGACAGGGTTGTAGTTAGAAATTTTAATAGATGGAAGAATATGTTTAATAGGCAGAATCTTTTATCTAGCGAGCGAAGCGAGTGGCCAACGGCCACGAGCCTCTAGGGGGGTTCGGGGGCATGCCCCCCGGAAAATTTTGGACATGTAATAGCCCTGAGATGCAATTTGGTGAATTCTGGCGAGGCATTTATAGAGAAAAATTAGTATTAGTATTAGTAGCGTATCATCGGTGTTGACATCTTGTCGCGTCGTTAAAAAACTGTTTAAAGTCGTCTGCTTGGTCAATTTAATCTTTTTTGGTGCGGACATCTCCAACTTTGCCCGAAGCAACAATGTTTTTCAGCGCACGTGGGACTGTAAAATTCCGGCGCTGTCAAACCGCGCCACGTCACGTGCAATGGTTACATAACATAACTAGTACGTAAACAAGTACGTCTATTTACACAAAGCGAAAATCGAAAACTGTC
>OMLO01000789.1_pt1 | contig 22480 bp, 10 predicted proteins | sample 1674811 | NCBI WGS metagenome assembly OMLO01 (sample SAMN06265003, study PRJEB25207) | coral metagenome | isolation source: Coral host | place: Mexico:La Bocana,Puerto Morelos, Mexico | collected 2008-11-13 | reverse complement strand
CCCCCTGAAGGGCAATTTTGGGGGTTTCCCCCCCCCCCCCCCCGGGGGAGAGATAACCTCTTTTATTTGTAGAAATCTTCATTTTACTTCTCCTTCATCTGGCTACGCAATGTCTACAGGTACATGTTAGTTGACAGCTTTCATCTGTGGCAGGAAAAAACTGGATTAAAGGTTCCATGAGGAGGATGATCTTATTTTTCGTATTAACTAAAAATGTTATCGTGCTTTTTATTATTTTTCCTTGATTAATTTAGTGAAGAAAAATAGATCATTAACGTCATATCGAATTTAATGCTTCCGAGGTTTTATCTTTTTTGGTAAATAACTCGAACACGCCCTGGTTTTGGATTGGGGAGATAAGATTAAAAGATAAAAATCTGCATTGAATATGTACTTGTACGAAGATGAGTAAATTTGATTATAAAATAGATCTTGTCTTCACGCACATGGCAGACAGACCAATTTTCAACAGCGCTACTTTAAAAAGCCCTAACAATGTCAAGACATATGGCCAGTCTATGAAAGGGAAAACGAATTAATGCTCGGCTATTCGCTAGATTTTCGCAAAGATGAGAATGAAAGCAACAACTATAACAACAAGATTAACTGGGGTTAATTCAGCCGGTAAAAAAATCAGGGAAATTATTAACAATCACTGTTCATGCAACCAAATCGAACGAAACGTTAACTGCACCATAGTAATCGAATCCCATCTATTCCATCAGTGTGCAATTGGTTCTACAACTAAGCACAATCATTGCCAAGTTGAATTTTGTTGGCGAGTTGGAGAATGGTGAACACTCAGTGTACACTCGAACGCTCGATTGGCCCAGCCCGACTGAAATTTGATCACCGATTGCTTGCATACAATTTTAATATGCAGGAAAAGATTTTTGCGCTCACAAGAACCTGAAAGCCTTTGCTCTAAGACATAATAGGCCCTTTACGGTCAGTCAATAGTGGGAATATTGCTGGACTCCGTTTTTTGTTCTTGATGGGGTTGAGTGGGCCAGAAACATTGTTTTGTTCTTTCAGACAAGTATAACTGATGTCTAGAAAAACGCAGAAAAGAAGACTTCTACTGTTATCTGCTTGACAGCTGCTTGATAAACGAAAGGAAAAAGTGGTTGATTTTCAACACAAGCTCAAAACTAAAGTTATCCATCAGTGTGACTGTATCAGGTTACTGTTATCAAGAGTCAGCTGTTCTATAAAGGTCATGACAAAGGTACAAACCAACGGAAGCCACACTGGAAGCTTTGATTTTTAAGGCTGAAAGTTTATTGATCTATAAATGTTTTCATAGTTGCAGAAAAAAGTAAATATACTTTGAAAGTGTAGATTGTGTAGTTTTGTGATCGGTGAGTATCTTGTAGTTTGTTTTCATGCTCGATCTTCTGGATATCTTCCAAGCCGTTTCCACTCTCAATGCGACCGGAAATCCCTAGTTCATTATAACAGATATCGGGCCATCGACATTGATCAAAAACTTGTGTTCTAATCATTTTGTCATCACTAGGAGTTGTTACTGATCTCATCTCCAATTTACAGGCCTCTGGAGCTCGAAACCACAGATCGCAGCGGCACTTTCAAGAAGAAACTGTTCAGCAACTGGCGTCACATAAACAAGATTAAATCAGCTTGGGCTCACGCTTTCTGGATTGGCGCCCTCCGAACCTCAAACAATTTAGTTTGCTAACTGTGCAAGAGGAAACGAAAGGACCATTTACCTCATATAACTAGCATGCACATCTCAACAATTTGTCTCCTTTTTATCCCGGCATTATTTTGTTCTGTGGATGGTTTTCGAGGTGGTTCAAGATCGTATTCAAGGAGCCCAATCTCCCTCCACCGTTACAATCACCAAACTGTACAAAGGTTAGTTGTACATTTTTACGTTGTATTTGTGAGAGTTTTGAACTCAGCAGACATTGTTAATAGCCTTATGGCTTTCAGTTTGTTGTAAACTGCACGCGCGAGACCTGAAAAGCGTTCTTTAACAGTTCAAGGGAGTCAATCTATAAAAATGAAAAAAGCTCACAGCTGTTGGTAGATAGATGACATTATTTTTATAGTTTCAATGAGAAACACAAGAACACTTGTTTAACGAATAGCAAAACTGTAAAATCAAACATTTTTTATGATTGCTTATAATTTCCATGTGCTTATTGTAAAATGAGATACTTGCAAAATTATTCGTCGTATGTGCGTGAATTCGCCCCACGACTACAAAAGCTCTATAATTGACCAAGTGTCAGAAAGGACATGAGATTATTGCGACATGCAAAGATCTTCTCTTCAGTTACGTATCATGTTGAACGGATTGCGTCGTATTTTCAAGTTCCTCAGTCCTGACACAGCCGTTAACTTGCCGTATCTCTATAAATAAACGAAAAAAAAAATGAACGCTCTTTTGTTAATCGACTTGGTGACCCTTGCTATGTCACAACATTTCACACATTGGAAACTGTCGATAGGCGTGCGGCATAGTTTTGCTTGCGGTTTAAGCTCCGTGGAGACCAATACATTCCTCAAGCGTTAAACATACTTAAGATATTTCTACCGACCTTTGACGTACTTTAATTTTCGTAACTAAACAGTACAGCAACAAGGTCACGGAAATTCTTCGGCAAGTAGTTAATAATTGATTTTTTTTTTACAGGAGCTCTGATATAAATTAATTGGTTACTTTTCTCGTTCCACAACCGAGATAGTGCATGGCGTCGTAATAGATAAATATCGCACGGTTTTTACAACATTTTTTTTATAAAAGAAAGTCAATTATTTAGGTTATTCATTAGAAGAAGGATAAATATTGTTATTTTTGTTGCTAAGACCAATTGAAGTGGTAAGGAAACAAACATAACAATCATTTAACCAGTGGATTATTTTTATCGAGTGCAGAGAGTCTCTTTATCACCTATCCATTATGTTCAAGCCGATCAACGCACAAGAATTAGATGGGTGGGGTGGGGACTGATGATTCTCAAATCTCTTTGCAGTCAATCTGGTCACCAAACAAATAGATTAGTACTCGATCCTTCTAGCAAGCTACCGCTCTACAAACATACTGGTGCAAAGGCCCCGAGCCCTGCAAAGCAAAGCCAAGGGTCTGGAAACCAGGCTAAATCCCAGGATAGTTCAGCGGCATCTGGTGGCCAATACTGTATTTACCAGAAACCTAAACAAGTCACTTGTAATGTAGCCCACATGAAAAGGGTGACCAACAAATACAAATATTACTGTGGAGCACGATCTCGAGGCAAAGTCTGCACAGGTTACAGGTGAGCGCAGTTGAGAATTTCTTCACTTCAAGGATATAAGGATGTCCTTTGAAGATTTTTTATTCACTCAGTTAATGCCAGTTATCTAAAAATCAACTGTCACGTAACACCTTCTATTAATGCTCAGATGTTTACGTTCAGATTTAATTTTCTGTCTGTGCGTTCTTAAGAATTAGTGATTGTTAAATATTCATCATCATCATCATCACCATCATCATCATCGTCATCGTCTTAATGCTCGTCATCGTCACCTCTTTTCACGCCCACGTACGTCCTCAACTTTAAAATAGTAACACCAACTACTGACGAGCACATTCACTGATAGTTTCTTCTTTAATGTTTTGTTTGTTTCCAGAGTAACTTATCGACCAGAGTATAAAATAGAAATGAGAACAGTTATGACTTCAGTTAAAGACTGCTGTCCTGGATTTACAGGTTCAGATTGTAACCAAGGTGGGTAGCTCAAGCTATTAACAGCAGACGTGATCTTGGTGTTAGAGCCTGCTCAGCCTCACGCGCTAGGTATGTCATGTATGAGAGCTGTTGCTTCAGACACAGGCTCCAATAACGAAACTGACGCGTGAAGGGACCAGTTCGAAATAATTTATGGACTCAGTATTCTTTGAAGTCACATAATCGCGAAGGTTATCAAATTAACTAAATTTTTCGCACAACGATTACCTCATTGTGATTGCACCGGAGTACAAATAAACGCGCGTACGTTCGCAAGTTATATCACAAATGGGTAATCGTATGGAAGCTGGAGTAAAAGTTACTAGTGCCCAGTTCAAATGAGTGAAAATCAAAAACTTAAAACTTGATATTCACATTAACTTATTTACATGAAGATTAAATTGACTGCGAGTGCAATTGACAATTTACAGGCTACTCGTGATATTTGAAAATTCTTTAAAATTGCACTCGCCAGCCGAAGGTCGTGCAGTTGTAAATCACAGTTGATAAATGTCTAATTAGGGATCTATAATTTCAAGCTTTTTTTGCTTTTCTATAGACTCTCTCATCACTTGTTTTATATAAACAAATTAGTAATATTAGGCGATTTTTAGTATCTATTGTAATAGCTGATGGAAGCAATAAAGTAAAGTAAAGTAAATTTTAAGATAAAAGTATCACTCGTAGTGTATATCATTAATTGCACTCGCTCTCATAAAAATCTCAATGTAAAATAACAAAATGTTAATTTTAATTCATTTTTGGAAACTCATTCAAATTGGGCAGTAGTAAGTTTAAGTCCCCACTGCCTATCGCGTCGTTCTTTGTAATCTACAAATCAAAAAACAAAGTCTTGAAAGCATTGAAGAAACTAACTCGAATATCTCCTGGATTCTCCAGTAGTAAATAAACGGATTTATTGACGAGCTGAAATACGCCACTGTTTTGGTGCATGTTTTAATACGCAGATACGTTTGTTCATCGACGAAAAGGCCCGAAATTGACTCCAGGATAAAATGTGGCGAATAACAGAGAAAAAGAAACCCGCAAACATATGTCATTGTCACGGCAGATTTCTTGTAACAGGCCATGGTAACCGCGTTTGGGATATTTCGTGCTTGTCTGCTATGAGTTTTAGAGAAACGTAAACCCAAGCAAACCTTTGTATAGCAAGCAAAGGTTAACAGGAAGCAAAAACTCACCACAACAGTTTGCAACTGTTGAGCTGCGCTCTTACTTCCAAGCCGCAACCCAATCCAAAAACAGGCAATCATCCAGCAACATGCAATCGCGACAAGTGTCTTTTTCAGAGTCACAATGTCGCGGTATCTCCCTCGAAGGTGATACGCCAGATACCTATCTACCGAAATCACAGTGACCGTTAATAGCGAAACGGCTGCCAGTGCATCTCCGAACAAAGAATCGAATGCCGCAATTATGCAGACGGTCTTGTTAAAGTCTTGTCTGTAGCCAATGATCTTGGACGCTGCAAAGAGCGGCTGAGAAAATAAGCCGACACCAACATCTGTTAGAGCGAGGCTAAACAGGAGTGCTCTTGACGGTGGATGAATAGTGCGACATTTCTTCAACACGAGTACAATAAGAAAATTTCCAGCAAATGCTGTTACTGAGCGACAGCACCAGGTTAATAAATGCAAGAGAAACCACGAATGGCAGTGGACCGTCTTCAGTTATTAACTTTTTGGTCAGTGAATCACATATCTCTTGGTAAACCATATCGACCCACGGCTAACCATCACAACAGACCCTTTGGCGACCCTTAGCTTGTTAGCATTTTGTTTAATTGTCGTTGAAAACCCTGCAGTCACGTGAAGGAATCGCAATTTTTCTCTGAACTAAGGCCATCAACTCTCAGCGGGAAAAACTTTCTTAAAGGACGAATCTCAATATTACAATAATGAAATGCGTTTTTACAGTGCCAAATTAAATGACAAATGGAATTTTCGATTGATTTCAAGTAATTTTGGAAACCTTGATGGGAATCCTTATCGAAACAAACATGACCGATAATTGATATTGCTTGGCTCCAGCGGAGTGTTCATCGTTTAGAACACCCCTAAGATTCTACTTGTTAACAAATTAATTTTTAGCTGGAATAAACAGTTGTGCGGATATTAAAATTCTGTTGAAATTGGTTTCCGGCTCTCTGGTCAAGCAGAGACTTAAGTTATGTTTGTTGCTTTGCTAATAAGGCACTCGCTTATCACTGCTTGCCTCTTTATTACTGATTATTTTGCTCTGCAGTTTTTCTGTTCATATGAAGTATAATGAAACTGTGGATTAGTTCAGTTAAAAATCATTTGCTCGGCAAATAATATAAGAAGCTCAAATTAGTAATAGCGTATATGCGTTGTAGTTATTCAAACAGAATGACTGACAAGAAATTCATATATATATAAAAAACAATTGTGCGGGGTTTTCCAGAATAAAAAAGAATTTGTTAAAATGCCAACAAAATTTGGCATGTAGCTTGCACACTGAGCTAAACCCAAGCAATATGATTTTGTTGTTTTTTTTTTTTCGAAATACTAATTTAATACACAGTCTACCCTTGGATAATTTGTTTTATGATCATCAATTATTCCAATCTATTCCTCGAAACAATCGTGGCCAAATTCTTTGCTAAAGGATGTTTAAAACTACAGATTACATAAAGTTAAAAACCCTTTTTTCCAATCTAAATGCCTGGTAAACTGATTATTACATACATGCTACTTTGTGTGATTTCGTTTGATTCCACAGCATGTTTTAATTGCACGAAGTTCGTCCTGTGGGAGAGCAGATTAATGGCCTTGGAAAAGGTAACTTTTTCCTGCAGAACATTGACACGATGGAATCTAAAATAGTCATTGCTAATTAAATGTTAATACCATTTTACAGTAACTTAATTTGAGTAGCTTTATATATGGCTGTCAAACAGTTGATGTTGATGTATTATGGAACAACACCGCCATCTGATTTATAATGGTAATAGGACTGAGTGGAGTCCAATTCGGTCTATAATCATACGAGTAATTAACAAAATCGGACGACCGCGAAGCTGGAGTCCAGTTTGTTAATCACGAGTATAATTACAGACAGAATTGGATGATACGATGCCCTGTTACCAATTAATCATAATCATCATTACAAATTTCCCAAAAAGTGAAAGTTTCATTTGAAAAATAGCTTTTAATAGTAAATAATTAATTAAACTTATGGAGAATAGCTTGAAAATAGCGGTTAGGTTTCTTTGAAAACAGTCACCAGAGATAAACCTCCTCAATTTTACAGAATCACTAACTTGAATTGGTTACTATAGTGAATGTAATCAACGTTTCGATTGGTAAATGTAGTTCAGTGGACTTAAAATGAATTGCAATTACAACTTTGCAGATTGATTAGTGCAAAATACAGCAGTTATGCACCAATCAGATTTAAGCAAATTGTAATTATTTTGATTAATGAAGAAAAAAGTAGAGAAAGTTCAATAATTTTTACAACAGTTTTCAAATGTATGTAACTGAGTTATTTAACTGTTGTAATTAATGTCACTTGTCATATAATCGCGTTTATTTTCCGAATTGAATTTTTCAATTCTTTGTCGATTTGCCATGCTTGCCATGCTTGCGTGTTTTCGTCTTTGTTCTTTGTCCAGTAATTTCTAATACTTGTGTGCTTTCCTTTATTAGACTATTATTTTATTTCGACGTAAATTGTTGTGCTTACCTTTTTAATCCTTATGCAAGACAAGGCACAGTTTGATGATATTCTTTTGCATTTTTTTAAAGAAAGTTCAGAAGGCGCCTACATCCACGATAACTCAGAGCAGTTCCCCCGGACCACCGGGTCCTCCTGGCCCCCCCGGCCTTCCTGGTCCACCAGGAAGCCCGGGACAGAGAGGAGAACTCGGTAGTGTGGGATCGAGGGGAGCAGGTGAGTTAAGGGTGCACACACGACAGTGGTTCATTATTCATCCTGATCAACACTTACCAACAATGACGTTGACTTTCACTGCATTAAGAAGACACTGTTCATTCGAGAGCTGAAGCCTCCACTAAATGTTAACGTCAGTAGTAAGAAGCTGTTGCTTTACTAGCTGCTACTTCTCATGATGTCTACACAGGTAAATTACTGTTGCAAAGCACTTTTTTTCGGTCTAGGCACCAGATCGATATAAGTAGTTTTCAAAAATTTGTCAACGGCCTCATTTGAAAATGTATGTTGACTAGTATACGAAACGTCGATTTCAGTAGTAAAATGCGATGGGATACGACGTTTTTCGTCGCTGTTTGTGTCGTGTTTTTGTCTCTTATTGATGTAAGTAAAACATAACTATCGTCGCATCAGGGTTGTACAGCGTTTAGATTTCAGATGCAATGTGATCAAAGTGGTCATTAAAACGATGTTAAGGGACGGAAACAGAGGTAAACTTGTATGGACTATTTCGCGGATGTGGGAAAATGCTTCACTATCCAGAATAACTGTACTTTACCCCTAGAATCATCCCACCCGTGAAATGAATGTTTGCATTTTATCCATAGGATCACCTCGGGGGCCTCGTGGCCCAAAGGGGGAGAAAGGGAATCCAGGCCCGCCCGGCCCAACGATGGTGGTGACGGGTGACCCTGGTCTTCCAGGAACACCCGGATTCCAGGGACGCCCTGGTCCTTCCGGTCCCCCAGGGCAAAAAGGAGAACCAGGGAGGTCAATACAGGGACCACAGGGCGGCCAAGGAGCACCTGGACCTCCCGGTGAGCCTGGACGCCCAGGTATCGGTGCCTCGGTAAGTGAATATACCCTTAACGAATATAGGCACGCAATGCATACAGACGACAGTAACGAGTATTTTCTCTTGATTTTCTCACAGCCAGAGGATCTAGAACGATTAAGGAATCAGGTGAAACAGTTGTCTGCTATAGTCACTGAACTGGATGAAAAAAGTGAGTGACGTCATGTTTTGGCTGTTTCTTGTTAACGGCTACAAATAATCAATAACGATTCAATTACGTTAGTACCCAGTACTACAAATACTGACAATAGTCTGTTGGTTTTTAGACATGTCTTGTGTGCGCGTCTTGTTGGGAACATTATGGTTCATTTATTACATCACCAATAGTACCTTTTTTTATTTTTGTTATCTTTATTATATTAAGCATTAGACAGTAAATGTTTTAGCTGATGAGTTTTTTTGCTGTGCATAGATAAAGATTGTGTATGTACTGCCTAAATAAAGATTGTGTATGTATCATATACACCTTGGATTGTTAAGATAATCGTATGGAGGCGAGTGCAATCAAGGATTTACACTACGAGTGACACGAGTGCAATTTAAAAGAATTTTCAAATACCACTCGCAGTGTAAATCCTTTTAAATTGCTCGAGCTTTCATGCGATTACTGGTTGCACTACAGTGCGAATTAAAAATTAACGATTAATTGGCCTGCTCTCAGCCAATCACAATAAAGTTATTTCCCAGTCATATAATAAATTAAGTACTTGATTCCCTCTGGGATTTTCTTATTTCCAGCCAAATGTTTTGCTTCATAACTCTTTGTTATTGTTTTTCTCTCAAAAAATTTTCTTCAAAATTGATAGACCAGAAATGAAAAAGCAAAAGTGAACATTTAGTATGGCTGTGTTTTTTGTAGTTTCAAGATGCGAGTGTACAGCCGGAACGAGTCGCCTCGGCGTGAACAAGAAGGATGAAGTCACTATGTCACCAATAACAGTCACCACAGAAGGCTTGTTCGCTACTCCTGCTCGTTAATCTTAACGTGGCTGCATTCAAGCTATGCCATGCAACGTTCTGGGAGCACATCTCAAGAAGTTCCAAGCAGCTTGCCTGATGTTTTTTGTATACTAAATAATAAACTTTATTCGTGTCAATGCAAGACACAAAATGTAATTCCCCTCGGGGCCTCGAGGCTTTTCGACGTCTAAGATTCAAAGTGTAAGAAAATTATCGCAAATATTAGAAGATACAACTGAATGACAAAGGTTCAATACTCTATATCAAACAAACGCGAAAACCGGACTTGGGCGTCGATGAAGAGTACCCTCCATTTCATGCTTAAAACGCTTGTAAATCAACTTAGTTGCTTTTCATACTCCGCAAGGTAGAGGCTCCCGAGAAAACAAAGGCAACTGGACAAAACAACACTTTAAAACCTTCTCACCAAGCACGATATATTAGTTTATAACAAACCACAGGAAAATTTAAAGATACCTCTATCACAACTTACCTCGGGTGTGACCACTAAAATTTTTACATTAAAAGTCACTCCATTTCAACATTTCCCAAATGTTTCCCCTTTTTGCCAAAACGTCACCTTCACCTTTGTTTTAAAGTCTTCTACATAAAATTGTGTATAAACTTTTGTCTAAAGTGGACTATATGTATAAATACCAAAATTAGTTTATATCAATGGACCAACGGTACTCAACTGCTTTTTAAATAAAAATTTCACCTCATTCTGGCCTGTTCATTGCTTTGGTTGAATTTACGAAACGAATACACAATGGACTCAACATTTAAACACAATTTCTGAGTTCCAGGTTAGTTTCCATCTCGAGTGTTTTTATTGATCGTACGATTTCTATTGAGAGGACTCTGGCGAGACTTTTAATTTGGTCCCACTCCACCGACCTTGTACAGACTCGCATCTAACTTACAGTTCCTCGCCAAAGTATTTAAACAAAATCGTTCGTTTGACACGTTTAAAACGACAAAATCACTGGGTACTTATCACGATGTAACATCATCCCGGCTTGAAACAATCATTAAAATGTCGAGTTGTTAAAAAAATGCGACTGGTTGTGATCGTAGCTGAAATAGACTTCACCTCGCACTGGTTGTCGTAAGGATCTCTCGACCTTTTGCTGTAGTGATCCCAGTCATCATGTGGAAACCAGCCTTAAGGCTACTGCCGTGCATGGTTCCATTTAAAGTCTCTACAGTGCTGTGAATGGCAAATTAATAAATAGACAAAGTATTTAGCTCATGTTTATTTTCCCGTTTAGGTTATGGTTCTGGAGTGTTCCTTAACGAATTGTGACGCAAAATTTGAAAACATCATGACTGATTGCAGGCAGCTAGATTTGGTTTTATACAAATATTGTTTCTTCTTTCCTCTTTTTTGTCAGCACAGTGCCAGGTTTGTGCTGTGCTTCAGGATGTTTCTCCAGCTCCGATGGACAATTACTAACCTGCAAAACCCAAACAAAGCCAGTTATGGTGACTTTCTTTTGAAATTGGAGTCGGTAAAGCAAATTCAATAAGGGAAGGGAGAGAGGGAGGGAGACAAAAAGCTCCCGCCCTCTCCTCCGCGGTTACCCCTTTCGTTTCCCTCTATTGCTTATTGCATTTTACTAACCGGGCTGGCTAATAACGTCTGCTTGAGGTCATAAAACACGGCCGAGTCTTCCTGGGTCAAAAAGGTGATGGCGACACCAGTCTTTCCCGCGCGACCGGTTCTGCCGATACGATGAGTGTAGCCTGGATAAGAAGCACCAATCAGAGAGGCAAACGATTATTAACAATGTTAAAATATCTTGGGCGAATATATGGCGAGACGGAGCCCGCATTTTGCTTTTTAAAAAGGAGGATCGCCTTGCAGCTTACTACATCAATAAGTGAATCAGCAGCACAACCAACCTTCAATAGACTTGGCCATGTCATAGTTAATAACAAGTGATACATCCCTGGCGACACAATAACACACATCAGTTAATAACAAGTGATACATCCCTGGCGACACAATAACACACATCAGTTAATAACAAGTGATACATCCCTGGCGACACAATAACACACATCAGTTAATAACAAGTGATACATCCCTGGAGACACAATAACACACATCAGTTAATAACAAGTGATACATCCCTGGCGACACAATAACACACATCAGTCAAACTTGAACACAACAACAAACTACGACACAAAAGACAACATGGTAATTACGTACTTGATATCAATACCACGGCCCGCCACATCAGTCGCTACAAGAATATCTTTAGCACCAGACTTGAGACTCGACAAAGCAAACTCTCTGTAAAATCGAGAAGAAATGAAAATATATAAAGAGATTCTACTTTGTTTAGCCAAATTCTCACAATTCACTTAAAAAGATACGTAGGTAATCAGTAAGAAGAATGACGATTTGTAAGACTGGGCTGTGCTCACCTCTGCTCCTGATTTCGTCCACCATGCAGGGTCGTGGCGCGGAACTACGGAAAATTATACAAAATGTAAAAAAATACCTGGACAAAACGACAGTGTTATAATAGTATGCAAACAGATATTGACGAGAATAGGAAAATCTTACGCCCATTTTCTCCAAGGACCTTGCCAGTACGTCTGCTCCCTAAAATAATAGATAAAATGGTAGTTAGTCATTGCAAATGAATGAATTCTTCATTTTTTAAACCGCAATTAGATCATGAACACATCCATCTGATACAGGGAAAAAACAGATCAGATTGATACGTTGATACAGCACTTAAAAACTTAAAAGTGTCATTATAACCAAACTACTTCCCTATCAAAAAAGAGAATAATACTCGAAAAGTTAAGGTTACTCTGAACCCACACTACGGAATTTTTTTAAACTTTGTTTTACCAATGATTTGGCATTTGTACGATGGCATTATTGAAGCATCACCTATTAAACGGTGCTGGGATTTCATCCTTCAAAATATAGCTGTTAGAAAATTGCTGGAAATTGTTGCCAGCCTCCTTAAATGTAATACTTCTAGCTCCTGCACTTGACGCCAAGTTTAACTTTTGTTTTATCATTGCCGGAGAGTAAACATAGTTTTTATACAGGTATGACGTGAACAAATCACGTGACCTCAACCTCCTGGGTGACATCATAATTCGTGCGAACAACTTGTAAGTTCAGCGTTGAAAATCTTATTCATCTCACCTTCTTTTGGTTGACAAATATCATGATGGGTGGATCAATTCCACCGTTCAGTATCTCTAACAGCTTCTTTCTGTTAAAACCAAAAAAGTTGTTCGAGACATTGACGAAAATTTCAACAAAGAAAAGTAAAATAAGTTAACAACAAACAACTTTAAATCGGAAATAATTTTAATAAAAATAGCTTTTTTGTTACTTGCTTGTTAGCTAGTTAGTTCAGAACTAAAATTCAATTCATGCTCGAAGAAGGCAAGAGAAACGCAAATTATCTCTAAATTAGTACGTATCTATTGAAACAAAACACTGCAAAAACAGTTTACCTCTTAGCTCCTTCCTTAAGCAGATAAACTTTCTGTTCCACTCTCTCGACTGGTCGACCTGTGACAGAAATGTTTTTTAGAAAGGAGCGGCGTAACATGTGAAGAAAATACCTCATCAAGGCAAACTTCAAAAAGATATTTACCTATAGAACCGATATATACAACAGCGGGCCGCCTGAAAGGGAAAAACGTTATGTTATTTAAACAATCTACAACAATAAAATGAACAATGACAAAGGAATCTAATTGGCTGATGGTTAATCACAAACTAACCTGCTTGTTGCTGAGGGAAATCTACAGACTGCTTTTTTTCCTACTAATAAACTGAGAATGCGACTATAAAGCACTTACCTAAGATAGTTTCTAGCCAAGCGTTCAACTTGCGGAGGCATAGTAGCTGTAAACATCACGGTCTAGAAAAGCCAACAAAAATTGACTTAGCTCCAAAACAAACTAAATAACAGTAGATTTCGCTGCTGGACAGTATGTACTCTTCCACACTCGCTGAAAGTTTTCTGGTAATATATCAAACATGAAAGATCGTGTTGGACCACATTTCCAAACACCGAGAACAGTGTTGAGCATTCGATTGAATAATAAAAGTCTGGAGTTCAGTAATTACTTTTAATTAATGGTGTTTCCTTTTTTACTAAACAAACGTTAAACCAAAGACACAGTATCAAACAAAAACATAATAAAGGTAAGTCTCACTTCAGCTCAACTGATTTCTCTACAGACCTGTCTAAACCGGTCCTTCCCCATGTATGCCAATAACTTCTCTGGATCTTCCGCGTCCTCAGAATCAGGTTTGACGTTACTAACTGGTAAATGTTCCAAGATTTTCTGGACCTCAGGCTCAAAACCCATGTCAATCATACGATCAGCCTGCAATTATCACATGTCAGTCAGCTCGGGCTTTGCCTACAGTGTTTAGTGTCAGTATTTTTTGTTTATTATGAGCTCTAAACTTAAGTTTTACAAAACTTAAGTTATCACAGTTATTCCCTACAGGCGTATTCCATGGAGGGAACTTGCTTAGAAACAGCATGTGTATCATTCAGTTACAGAGTTTCGTCTACTCCGGGATCGCTAGAATGAACACTATGTAAAAAAAAATTGTTGTTTCATTGTTGCTACTAAAGAATGAATGAATTTTGATGATAAAAATCAAGTAACCTTGTGCTTCTCTCACATTGCAATGTTTTGTATTTACCGACTGATGGACCCTGAAACAAACAATTAGTCACACTGTTGTATATAATCACCACCAACCTCATCCAGGACAAAATACGAACAGCGACTCAGAACAAGATAGCGGTTTTCTGGTAAAGGAAGAAAAAAAATTAGGTACTAAAGCCAAGTGAGAGAAACACACAAAAGAAAATTACAGAAACAAAAAACAAATAAGAATTGTACCTAGCACATCAATCAAACGACCAGGTGTAGCAATGACAATCTGAAAAAACAAAACAAGAAACTTATTTAGAAATAATACAATTACCCATTTAGAAATTTACAATTCGTTAAAAAAGAAAATGATTTTGAAAAGATAAAAAGGGTCATCAGCTCCCTGAAATAACTAAAAAGCTAAAAAATGTCAGGGAACTAATGTACCTAGTTTACTTCTACATTGTACCTGTCACGCAATCTTTGATTGCTATTTTGTGACAGCTCGTAAATGGAAATGTAGCTTACCTCACATCCAAGACGTAACTGAAATCCTTGATCCTCGCGTGACAGCTATACGATAAAATACAAAATATCCATAAAACTGAGCGTTACAAAAATGACAGCATCATTTTGCTATTCTAGGCGCGAGGAAGAAATAAAAATTACTAAGATAACAGGACACCTAACAGATGTGGGTTAAAGCTTGACAAATCACTAATTACCAAATGAGATAGGTAACAATGGCGAGGATGGGATTACTATAACTAAATCTATAAACAAGAGGCTCAGATTTAAGGTTTGGGACATACATGTATTCTTTTGAAACTTAATAGGGAATTTGTCCTCTGTAACTTCACTGTAGCTGATTCCAAGGGCTAAAAAATATCTCTGTCATAAGAAACTACAATGATAGGCCCATGTTGTGAAACAAATATGTTTTGTCTTTATCTGCCTCCAGTAATCTGATATGATTTGCAAACACAATGACTGAAGAACGGAACAAAATGTCATTTAAGATAATTCACTGGTACATCAGCACAAACACCTTTTCATATGCACTTGGTCATTCACTTTCTTACCCCACCAATCACAGAAACTGTCCGAACGCCAAGAGGACGACCAAACTTTGTTGCATCATCTTCAATCTGGAGAGATCAAGAAGAAAAATCTTTCAATGAAATTTTGACACAAGAAAAAGAGCAAGTTATACACATTTCCACACAGAGACAAGTTGTTTGTTTACCTGCTGCGCCAACTCTCGGGTTGGAGCTAAAATCAAAGCATATGGTCCTTTGTCAGCATCAATGTCTCGTTCAATCTTAGGCAGTCCCATGATCCACACCAACAAAGGAATTAAAAATGCTGCTGTTTTTCCACTACCTTTGTACAATAAAAATACACAATAACATAATAATTATTGATCAATGTATATAGCAATGCAAACTTGGTTTCCTTTGAATAGTCTTGACTATTGATCATCCACTATTTATGAAAGGAACTTGTAGTTAATCAAAGATAACAAGGTAACCAAGGTTTCATTTGCAGAATTCAAAAGCATTTTATAATTCATGGATTAACTAAATGTATTAAAGTGCACCTAACCCCAAAACAATTTCCCTTTTTTCTCAGTATCTGATAGTTTTAAGGGCTGTAAAAATTAACGGAAAGTAGCTGAAATTTGTTATCATTTGTGTGACGACTGAGCTGGTGAGGGGCCTGGTCTATTCCCCGGTTGATGCCATAGACTCATTTACATCGCATCAACTCTTTGTGAACATGCATGCAAAACAGTTTGTCACGTCAAACCAGGAATAGACCCATGCCCCTCACCAGCTCAGTTGTGACACAAAAGGTATCAAATTTCAGGTAGTTTTGCTTCTCACAAAAAGTCAGATGCTGCGAAAAAATGTCAAAGTTTCTTTGCGACAGCTTCAATTTTACATTTTTTGCGGAAATAGTGTTTGGGGTTAGGTGCACTTTAAGTGACTGTTGTCTTTGTGCCACAAAATTCAAAAAAATGGATAATTGGATATCCAACACAAAAAGACTCTACGTCAGCCAGGTTTGATTTATCAAAAATCTGCAACATATTGTAATTTGCAATTGTAATAAGCAATTTGTAATTTGTAATAGAGTAAGCTGAAGATAAGCCTCTATGGCGCCTCTATGGCGTATGTACTTAGAACTTCTGACCTGTTTCTGCTACTCCTATAATGTCCCTGTTTTGAAGCCCAATAGGAATGGCTTGACGCTGGATAGGTGTTGGTTCCTAAAAAGACAGGAAAGGTCTGTATAAACACTGTTCACATGCAACAACTTTAGAACTTAAAGTCTGCCATATATTGCCTTTTAACACTAAACAACCGTACATAACATTGTAACAGCTGGACTGCATGTGGTTACCTCGTATCCCAGTTTGTCAACAATATCCAGTATCTCCTTGGGAAGAGGACTCTCCTTCCATGACCTCAATGGGTATGGAATCTTGCCACCTAATCAAAAGCAAAGCTCTAAATAGTAAGTTTATCATCAGCTGGCTATCAATAGACTGGTTTTACAACACCAAGTTTATAATACTATATGTTTTCATTCAAGATGTAGATCAAGTGCTCACCTTTTGTGGAAATTGTAAAATCTTCTCGTAAAATACGCCAGTCTCTTTCAGCCATCTCTTCTAGAGATTTCTTGCTCCAGTGCCGGTCATCATGAGCACGCTGTTTTTCCTGATCACGTTGTTTCTTTACTCGAGACCTAAAATTAAACAAATTATGCTCCAAAAAAGTGTTTCTCAAATTTGTATAGCAGTTGACTTTTGTGGGGGAGTATATAGGAAAGAAGAAATGCAAAACAAGGAGTGAATTAAAACATCAGAGTTCAAGTTCAAATTTTGGGGTAGAACTTACATTTTGAGTTACAATTTTAACATTGTTCAAAGTTCTGTAGCTTCAGCCTGTGTACACAGGAAGATATCTCAAGATCTCCGCAGAAGATTTTACATACAACACAATGAAGGGCTTATAGCAATTCACTTACGCCTCTTGGGTCTTTTCTTCAACAGTTCGTCTTTTCTCCAACATTTCCTGGTAAAATTTTCCTGTTTCTTTCTTCTGCCACTGTTTGAATAATTAATAATTCCACATTATAAAAAGATTCTGTGGGGTCAAAGGCTGGTAAAAGGTCCCAGCAAGAGCTACTGTTGCCACTAGGTAGCTCTCAAAAGTGCCCAGAATGGCCTACAGTCAAAAAAAGGCTCTGCCAGCAAGTCATATGTCACACCTCTACGTTTGGTGATCCTGGCAATACGATGTAGCTGAGTGACAATGGCGTAAGACGAGCTTCCAGTGCCTTTAAATACTTGGCACTTGTGGTTAAGGGAAGGATTCCCCAACAGAAAATCCCTAGTCCTCCAGGTTGGGGGTTGGGGGTTTGGCATGGGGCCAATCACACCATTCCGTAAGGACATGCATGTAATGCAAGGATGCTGGCTAACATCTGGATACACTTCTTACTGAGCCAGAGCACCTTAGCCGTGGCACATGATCATGTGCCTGTCACAGTCACAAAAACATACATGTACCTTTATGTCAATTCCACCAATATGTCCTCTTCCAAAGAGTTGTATCTGATGCTTATCCACATAACTGTGGACAAAATACACATATGATATGCTTGTTAAACATGTCACTTATGTCAACAGCTCTGTATGTGCTGAGTTTCATACTGATAGTTTATCTGAAATTAGTTCATCTACATGAACCAAACCTTACATTGGATTGTAATCCACAGCAGTGTCCTCTCCTGTGTCCCATTCAAACACAAACTTTCTGTCAGCAAGACGACGTATCTTCTTTCTCTTTTTAATTCCACCAAGGTACCGTTCCTGAAATGAAGCACATTAAGTTAATGTAGCGAGGTCCTGTTGGGGGCTTCCTTATGTATGTTCCTTCCTTCCACGTAACAATTTCCGAAGTGTAAACATGTTGCTCTCTGAATTTTAATAGACTTACAAAGTGTGACAATGTAATGCAGAGAGAAAGGACTCTTTGTTGTCAAGGAATGTTTCAAACTTTGTCCTCAAAACTAGTAGACTGTCAAAACGGCTGGAAAGTTAACTTGATTGTAAAATACAATTTCGTCTGTCTAATTTTAATCGTTGTCTAATTTTTAAAATGCCAATGTCGCTGTTGATTTCACTTTTTTGTTTGGAGCTGTTGTAATTTCGGTGAGGGGCTCAACTGTCGTTATTTCAGCTCTTTGATGTTGCCATTAAAGAACTGTGTTGCCTGTCAGACTTTATCCTAACAGGACCTCTGTAGTCTGTAAGTAATTTGGTTTTCTGTTTTTACAGCTATATTTACTACTTTTATTACTTGACAAATAAAGAAGTCTTAACCTGTATGGTTGCTGTGATAAAACAAAACAGGAATTTAAAAACACCTGTGGCTCATGTTTTCTATGTTTCTCGAGTGGTCTTAAATTACTTATTTTATAAATACTATACTTACCTTAATAGCTTGAACTTCCTTGTCATGGTCTTTTTCCTACAAAAAAGACAATTATATATGGACAAAGTTTACTACAACAGAAAAAATTTGTCAAGGCCAGTTTCATTCATCTACTCCATTATTATAACAACTGGTTGTAAGGGAAACAACTCAGTAGCACTGATTGCATCCTTTAAAATACTTGTTTCACTTGACTCCATCTCAGGAAAACAAAACTATTAGAGAGGTTAAGCATGACGTTTACGGCAAACGGCAAACAGCAAAAATGAAACTTTTGTTGTCTCTCTTCTGCTGTGTGTACAGTAGAGTGAAATTATTTGTATTTGCAATGAGTAGTAGGAGACATTATTACATTTTTGTGGGCTTTATTTACGGATTAGAAGAAAAGAACTGAAAATCAGAAGTTGTCTTTGCAGTTTGCTGTCTGCCGTTAACGTCATGCTTGACCTCTCTAATAACTAGCAGACTATATGTGGCCCAACAAAATGTAAATGTTTTAGATGCATAAAGAAAGTTGATTGATTCACTGACTTACTTTACTGTTCAAAATATAAATTTTATAACACTTGAATAGAACATAAAAGTGATCCAGATATACACATGTACATGTACCTCATTTACTCCAACCAAACTGTGCCACATCTACCAAATTTGGATCCATGTGCTTGGATACTTTTTAAGTATTACCACATGACTAAAACAATTCTGACCAGGTACTGGATACAATTAAACCCTAGCTACAACTAACAACTTCTAATCCTCAAGGAAGCATGCACCTTTGCCAAACTACCTGTAACAAGCTAAAAGCATACATACCTTTCGCAGCTTTGCTTTCTCACTTTCAGCCTGAAGGTGGGAAAAGAAATGACTCCAATTTATAAATAAGAGAGAGTGCACTGAATGGTCTGCTTGGCTTACAAATCTACACCTACTGACATGATTTTTGTATTTTTCTCTTCATAATTTAAATTTTTATCAATAAAAACAGCCTAATGCAACACTTCAACAGCAAAGAACAGAGCTCAAACCTCTTCTTCAGTGAGGTTCTTTTCTCTTCTTTCTCTTCTTTCCCTTCTCTCTCTTTCTACTTCATCCTCTATAGGAAGACAAGATATATAGTGTAGCAACAAGCAGTGCTTTTGACTTTATAACTTGTAAAGTAAAACAGTTTAATTCTACTTCAACTCTATAAATTGAGTCTTATAAATACCATTAGATAAATAAGAGTTACACTCATGCTCACTTACTGTAAGCCTGGCCTGGGACACCAGGTTGTGTGATATGTATGCCAATTGCGGTTAAAATAACAAGCAAGAAAATAGGTTAATTTGTATGAAGAAAAAACAAAAGACAAACCTCTAGAATATTGTGCCTCTCGAAGAAACTTCTCTCTCATTTGACGCTCTTCCTGAATAACAAAATAAAGTATTGGAAACTTCTGTATTTGTCAGCCACATTGTAAAATTTGAAAACACAATCTTATGACCTTAGTCTGATCAAAGTGTAAAGACCTTCTTTCTTACGCATGTACCTCAGTCTTTTTCCGCTGCTCTTCAACTTGTTGCTGTCTTCTCTTCAGTGCCTCCATGGCTCTTTGTTCTTTGCTCAAAAATGTTGGCTGTGAGAAAATAAAATAACATGAAGTAGAGATAAAGAAAAGATCAAGGCTTCAAAGTAGCCATGAAAAAAAAAACTTACTGGATAAAATTACAAACTATAATGTAAATGATTTCAAATGAAATGCATATGTTGTAGTTAAAAATTAAATTCCTTTTTCTCTTAACCCTATTTATCATTGATTATGAATAATTAGGGTTAGAAGACAAAGGAAATTGAGAATTAAACTAGGTTAAAATAATTTTTACCTGAATTTAATTTTTAACTATAACACATACATCCTATTCAATCATTAAGTCCACAGGTATGGATTCAAGTAGTACTGTGCAGTGGGTTCCTGAGTGAATATTTACCTTTTCTTGTGCTTTCTTTTCAGCTTCTCGTCTCGCAATCATTTCTTCAAGCGACAGGGGCTATACCAGAAAAAAAAACACTTGAGATTAAGCATGCAGCAAGGATTATGACAGCAATGTTAAAGGCAATACATTGTACATTAAGGAGCAGAGGTTGATCTATGTTAGCTATTGTTTGGGAAATCTTCTCTCATTACCAATTTGTTGCACATGCAGTGTACCTACAAAACATGTTCAGTAAGCTACAACTAAATTGAATGCATCCACATTTCTACTAGAAATGTGATTTATTTTTTTTTTGTCCTATGCTACTGCAGTACTCAGAAAAGAAACACAAAAATGTCACACTAAGTCAGCATTACATGATAACTATAAAAAGGCTACTAGAGAAGTAGCTGGTTAACATGTTGGACTTCAGAATAAGTGACCAGGGTCAGAGATGCAGAATGCATAAGCATGTTTACCTCAGCTTTTGCAACTTTTTGTTGCTCTTGTTCCTCTTCATCTTTATTATGATCATCTGATCTGTTTAGGAACAAAACACTAATTTTTATTACCGTATATGTGCCAGTGATTTAATTACATGTGCCAGAACTTAACTGTTAAACTCATCACCAACAAATGAATTGAATCCATGAATTGATAATGGTGGACTGCATAAGATTGTCTAGATAGCACAGTTAGGCAAATGTCTCCTTAACGCTTTCATATTCTCCATGAAAAAACTTCCAATGATGTAAATGTGAGCTTGAATAAATCATTAAGCATGGTATTCAACAGTGATTTTTTTCTGTCTCCCATCTGCATTTAGAGTTTGTCATGTTTTTAACTATTTTTACTGCTAGAACATATTCATACCAATTTTGTGTATTCTTATTCAAACTAAGATTTCTAAGTAAAATAAAATGCAATAATTTCAGCCAAATGTACTCAAATGCCATCCTCATGTTGTCAAAAGAACTTACTTTGATTTCTTGCTGTCTTTGGACTTGTGTGGAGATCTTGATCTGAAAAATGAAGAAATATAATGAACTTGGATAACTTTTTGTACCCTGCTACTATGAGTGACCTTTCATTGCACATGCTACTGGTAGTTGCAGGTGTGTCATGACTGTGGGAAAGAAGACTGTGTTTTGACTCCACTTAATGTAGGGCAGCACTGTACAGTACTACAGCCTACAGTAGTTCCTGTGCAGTTTTTTTCCAGGCCTTCACAGTCAATTGATTTCTATGACATACATGTATCCTAGACCAACAGCCTGGAGTAGCATAGACAATAAAACACTGTGCATGTGTTTGGGTCAGCAGTAGAATGCTTGTTGTTGATTTAGGATAAGGTTAAGGCTGCTGACCCTAACTCTGTGGTACACATGCACCCTGGACATGTATTATATTACACTGCACTGTGATACATATGCACCAGGGACATGTAGTGTATTACACTGCACTGGGATGCACATGCACCCTGAACATGTATTATATTACACTACACTGTGGTACATATGCACCCTGGACATGTAGTGTATTACACTGCACTGTGATACATATGCACCCTGGACATGTATTATATTACACTACACTGTGATACATATGCAGTAGTAGTATGGGAGTTAAGATACAACCGTTTGACCTTGGCCCCTCAAAGGTATACCAATTTTCTACCACACCACCTCCCAAAACCTCGGTGGTGAGTTAGAAAATTGGTATACCAGGGCCAAGGTCAAACGGTGTGTATCTTAACTCCCATACTACTACTGGGGATGGAAAGCAAATACAACCGTTTGACCATGGGTTGACCCCCAATGCCCCGCAGGGTCATATGTTTTTTAAGCGGCAGGGTGCAACCGTTTG